>Ga0193955_1000691_pt1 | contig 17913 bp, 16 predicted proteins | sample BB_6_MG_FD_140343 | JGI IMG/M metagenome (GOLD analysis project Ga0193955, IMG submission 140343) | Microbial mat bacterial communities from the Broadkill River, Lewes, Delaware, United States - BB_6_MG | ecosystem: Environmental > Aquatic > Freshwater > River > Microbial mats | place: USA... | reverse complement strand
TTTGCTGCTTGCACCATATCAGCTGCTAAAAATCTAATCGTATCTGCTTGTTTTTGTAATAATTCTAATGACAATTTATTATCCTAATTTGTTAATTTTTATTGATTATATCTAATTTTTAGTAAAGGGAAAATTTTATAATAAACTCAGCACCTTTTTGCGTTTGATTATTATATTTGTATTCACAATTTTGTACACCTAAAAAACCATTCATCCCATCTACTATTAAATTTCTCGTCATATGTAGACCTAAACCAGTCCCTTGTGATTGATGTTTTGTTGTAAAATATGGTTCAAATATTCTTTTTAAAATACTTTCATCTATCCCACCACCATTATCCTTTATTTTGATAATAATTTCATCATTTTCTAATTTAGTAGTAATGAAAATAAATCTGTTTGTTTCTTCCTGTTCAGAAATTACATCTTTTGCATTATTAAAAATATTTATCAAACATTGCGTCAACTCATTTTCATATCCATCAATAATAATATTTTCATCTAAATCTAAAATAATTTTTATATTATTTTGAGTAATTGTCCCCTCAACAAGATGTAAAAAAGAGGTTATATCCCCTTTTAGATTAAATTTTTGCTTTACTCTTTCCCCTTGAACAAAATTTCTAAAGTCATCAATCGTTTTTGATAAATATTGAGCATTACTGTTAATCATTTCACATGTCTTCTCAAACTTTTCATCAGATAAAAGGCCGTATTCTTTTTCCACTTGCATCCCTGTAATACCAGTAGAAATTACACTTAAAGGTTGTCTCCATTGGTGTGCGATATTTCCTATCATCTCACCCATACTTACTAATTTACTTTGTTCATTTAGTTTTAAATCTTTTTTCCGATTATCTTCAATACTTTTAATTAATTTTGCATATAAATTAATTCTATTGGCAAATTGATGTTCATCAATCGGTTTTGTTAGATAATCAACTGCACCTAAAACAAAACCTTGTTCTTTAAACTCTTCTGATTTAAAAGCAGCTGTTAAAAATATCACAGGAATATCTTGTGTATTTTTATTTGCTTTTAACAATTGGGCAACTTCAAAACCATCCATCTCTGGCATTTGTATATCTAAAATAATTAAATTTGGTTTTGCTGTCAAAGCATACTCTAATGCTTCTACACCACTATTTGCTTGTATTATATTAAAATCACTATTTATTGATTCCAATAAAGCTTCTAGCGAAATTAAATTTGCTTTTACATCATCTACGATTAAAATATCTATTATCATCTTTTTTGGTACACCTTACTATTTTTAGAATATATTTTAAATGTTCTTTCAAATTGATTCGGCAAAAATTCACAACTCCCTAAAATCAAAAACCCATTTGAAACCAATGAATTATCAAATTTATTAAGAATAGTATCTTTTAGGTCTCTATTGAAATATATTACTACATTTTTGCATATTATTAACTGAAAGTTATTAATAATACTATCAGTTACTAAATTATGGTTAAAAAAAAGTATTTTTTCCTGTAATTTTTTCTTGATTTGATAAAATTTTCCTTTTTTAACAAAATAATCACTAAACTCATTTTCACCACCACTTTTTTTATAGTTTAAAGAAGCCTTATCAAATTTTTCTATATCATATAATCCATTTTTTGCTTGTTGCAACACTTTATTATTAAAATCAGTTGCATATATTTGGCACTTGTGAAGTAGCCCAAACTCTAAAAGTAATATACTTAAGGAATAAGCTTCTTCCCCTGTACTACATCCAGCACACCAAATTTTTAAATATGGAAATGTCTCTAAATAGGATAAAACAACATCTTTAAAAATTTTCATTTGTTCTGGTTCTCTAAAAAACTCTGTAACATTAATACTAAAATGGCTAAACATCTCATTAAAGATCTCTTTATCATTGAGTATAAATTGTGTATATAAATAAAAAGTATCTACATTTAATTTAATCGCATGTATCGCTATTCTTCTTTTTAATGTATTATAATTATAGTTTGTAAAATCATCTCCATATTGGCTCTTAACATTATTTAAAAACTCTATGAGTTTCGGATCTGCTATTTTCATAGAACTATTTATTTATCCACATCACTATCATCGCTTGTAATTTTTCTAAATCAATCGGTTTTGTGAGATAATCATCTGCACCACTTCTAAGTGCTTCTTGCTTATCTTTATCCATAGCTTTTGCAGTAACAGCAATAATAGGAAGATGTTTCATAGAATCATCCAATCTTATCGCTTTCATACACTCATAACCATTCATAACAGGCATCATTATATCCATAAGGACTATATCAATATCTTTATTTTTAGATAAAAATTCTAGAGCCTCTTTTCCATTTTTTGCATGTGAAATATCCATATCATACTCTTGCAATGCAGAACTTAAGACAAAAATATTTTTTATATCATCATCAACAACTAATACTTTTTTATTTTTTAATAAACTTTTATTATCATTTGTTATCTCAATATCAATATTTTGAATATGTGACGAAAACCTTTTGTTAACAGTTTGATGTGGTTTTTCTAAAAACTTCTTTATTTCATCACGAAGTCTTACATGAGAATTTGGATTCTTTATAATTATCTCATCACTAATTTCATTTAAAAAATCAGCTTCCTCCATTGTCAAATCTCTCCCTGTATATATTAAAACAATTGTATCTTGTCTATTGAATGTTAACTCTTCACAGATCTCTGTACCATTTCCATCAGATAAACCTAAATCAATAATTGCAATATCAAAATATTTGTTATCTATAATCTTTTTTGCTTCTTCTATATTTTGAGCAGTCACTATCTCAAAATCATTTTCCTCTTCAATATAATCTTTTAAAGCATTCAAATGAGTAATATTATCTTCAACAATAAGCAAAGACTTAGTAGTAATATCTTTATTTTTCTCTAAATTTTGAATTGTTTTATGTATTTGTTCAGATGAAACAGGTTTTTGTAAATAACCATCTACACGAATATTTCCCAATTCATTTTCACAAATATCTTCTCCTGAAATTACTTGTATATGAATATCTTGAGTTAGTGGATTTGATTTTAATGTTTTTATAACCTCTAAGCCATTTATATCTGGTAAACCTAAATCAACAATCGCACCTTTTATATGATGATTTAATGCTATTTTAATACCCGCTTTTCCTGTATTTGCCACAAAAGCTTTAAACCCCTGATCAATTACTGTATTTTTTAAAATATTTGCAAAAGTAATATCATCTTCTATTATTAAAAATTGCTCTTTCTTAGAATGTGTTTTCTTTTTACTTTTATCATTTTTAACTACTAATTCAAAAGCTGATTCATCATCATTCTGCTCTTTTTTTCCAAGAAATTTTGATTTTAAAGATGGTAAGTAAATTATAAAGGTTGAACCCTCTCCCTCTTCTGAAACAAGTTCAATTTTTCCACCCATTAAAAATGAGAGTTCTCGACTAATCGATAAACCAAGTCCAGTTCCACCAAATTTTCTACTTGTACTTCCATCTGCTTGCATAAAAGCTTTAAAAATAAGTTCTTGCTTCTCTTTTGCTATCCCTATACCAGTATCTTTTACTGCAATTTTAATTGGTAGCTTAGTATTATTAGATTTTGAGATACTCATCTCTATAGTACCAGAATGTGTAAATTTTAATGCATTTGAAATAAGATTTCTTACAATTTGGCTGAGTCTATTTTTATCATTGTAAAAAATATCTTTATAATTATCTTCTATTTTCAAAACAATGTTTTTCTCTTTTGCTGAATGGAGAAATGTATCGGAATAATGTTTTAATAATTCAGATGGGTTTATTTCATCAACAATAAGCTCCATTTTTCCAGATTCAATTTTACTTAAATCAAGGATATCATTTATTAAACGGAGTAACTCATTTCCAGATTCATTAATTACATTTAATTTTTCGATATCTGAAGTTGTAAGATTCTCTTCATTATTTTTTGTTAATAATGAAGAGAGTAAAATCACTGAATTTAATGGAGTTCTGAGTTCATGGCTCATATTTGCCAAAAATTCGCTTTTATACTGGTTTGATGTTTCTAGTTCATTTGCTCTCTTATCAATTTCTAGTTTCGCTTTTTCAATCTCATTATTTTTAATATGTAAATTTTCAGACTGAGTTTTTAATTGAACTGCTTGCTGTTCCATCTGCTCATTTGATGCACGTAACTCTTCACTTTGTGTTTGCATCTCTTCTGATTTCAGCTGTAACTCTGAAAATGCATTTTGAGACTCTTCAAATAGTGTTTTTATACGTAAATTCTGAATTACAGTAAATAACGATGTCCCAAGAACTTGAGCCACTTTTAATAGATACTCTTTTTGAATCTGAGAAAAACCATTAACACTTTGCATTTTAATAACACCCAGTAATTTATCATTGTGCAATAATGGAAAAATAAATATCTCTTTTGCCCTAAAATTTGTTATCCCAATATTATTATTAAAGTTATCATCATCTAAATCATTTAAAAAAATCGCCTTCTTTTCAAAACCAACTTGCCCAATTACCCCTTCATCTAAAGCAAAACGTGTTATTGTATTTTCATCAACAATAAATGAAAAAGAGGAAACAAGATTTAAATAGTTACTTTCTTTGTCAAAATCGTACATAATACTACTCGCGGCATTCACATATCGACTACATTGACTTAATGCAATATTTGCCAAATCTATAGGATTAGAAAGACCTGAAATAATATCTGAAAACTCTCGAATACCTTCACTAAACCATATCTCATTTTTACTATTATTTGCATTTGTTTTTAACATATCTGTCATAGTGAGTAAAGCAATACCTAGTTCATCTTTTTTACTTTTTAGATCAATATTTTGGCTAAAATCATTATTAGTAATTGAGTTTGCTTGATTTACTACTGCTTTTAAATATTGAATCATCTCCAATGTAGCAAATCCTAATCGATCATTTTTACTTTTTACATCGTATTTAATTCCAATATCTCCAATAGCCACGGCTTCAACAATTTTAGTTATACTTGTCAAATACTTTACCATCTCTAACATAGCTAAACCTAATTCATCATCACCTGTTTTTACAATAATTTTAACATCATAATCACCAACAGAAAGTTTTTTTGATAAAGATACTATCTCTTTTAATCTTTTTGTCATATCACGTAGGGCTAAGCCCAATTTATCATTAATACTTAAAAGTTCAATCTCTTTAGAAAAATCACCACTTGCTACAGCATTTGCTTGGCTTATTGTAGTTTCAATTGCTTCTATTAAGATGGTTGTCGAATGAATTATTTTTCCAACTTCATCTTGTCCACTATATTCGATCTCTTCTTTTTTAATTTCTCCTCTAGAAAGAGCATCTAGTTGTTTACTTACTGTGATTAAAGGATCAATGAGTTGAGAGATATATTTATTTATTAAAAAAAGACCAAAAATTAAAACTCCTAAAAAAACAATGAGAAATCTATTTATAAAATCCTTAACAGAAGAGAGTGCTATATCTTTATCAAGTGTTGTAACAAAATACCAATAACTTTCTCTATTATCAATTTTACTAGGATAAACTTTATGCATTGAAAAAATATTATCTTCATAAATAAAAGTACTTTTTTCTTTATTTTTAAAGCTTTCAAATACACCTTTATGATCATTTTGAAAGGTAAAATCCATTTCTAGCTGAAATCCCCACATTTTATCTTTGTTTTGATTGTAAAGATAATATCCTTCTTTATTTAATAAATAGTATTTTTGCCTACTTCTTTTACTATCTAAATCTTTTGTATTTGCTATTTCATTTAAAATATACTCTGCATTAAAATTTAGAACCAAAATTCCTTTTAATTCTCCATTTTGATTAACTAATGGAGTTGAATATCGCACAACAGGGACATACGGCTTTTCTATTTTTCCATCTTCTATATTTAGATTCATAGGAGAAATATAAATTTCCCCTTTTCTTAGTTTTAATGCTTCTGTAAAATAATCTCTAGAAGATTTATTTGATAACTCTTTTTCTGCTACTTGAAAAACTTTATCTGTTTTTTTGTCATATTTTATTGATATTTTCTCATTACCATTTATATCTAAAACTCTTATTTGATAATAATGTTTTTTATTGTAAATATAATCTTTTAAAGCTGAAATATAAATTTTTTTCCAATTGTTGATTTTTCGTTTTTCATCCAGATTTTCCCAGATAAGTAGTTTTTCTAAAGCATAAAAGTTACTATTATAAAGTACATCCTTAGGGATGTTTTTTAAAATACTTTCTATCTTATTTGATACGTCATTTGTTTCTTTAGCACTAACAGAAAGAGAAGATTCCATATAAGAATCTTTTGCATTTTGAAAGCCAAATAGCCCTACTATTCCTACGGATGTAACAATTATAGTTAAAAAAAGTATTAGTATTTTATTTTTTATTGAGAACTTTAAGTTCTTAAAATACCGTGTATTTTGATTATTTATCATTTTATTTAGCCTTATAAATTGATTGAATAAGATTTAGTTTTCGTAAATTCCAACTCATCAATTGATCAACTTCAATTGGTGTTTTAGTTTTATACTGTCCTGCAGCTACTGTAATTACAGGTAACCCTATATATGCTTTTATTGTTTGTAGTTCAGATAAAATCATTTGAGTAAGACTAAATACATTACTAGGGGTAATTTTTGCTTTTTTAAATCCATTGAAATCAACAAAATCTATTCCAACTTTTATTTGTAAATATTTAATTGTTTTAAGTATTTTTAATGCTGTATTAAAAGTGTCATTTGGTGTAGCATTTTCATTTTTTAAATTTGGAATAGTATTATCTTCTATCTCTAAAAATTCTAAAATTAATGAGATATCATCATACACTCTCATATTTTCTGCAAACACAAATGAGGGGGTAAGTCCTCCTTTATTTAAAATATCTAAAGAAGCGGAGATATAACTCAAACCATTAAAAACATCCATCGGAGTTTTATTTTTAAATTTTTTTACTTTACTTGGAATTGAAGGTATTCTCATTCGCAATTTAAATATTTTTAATTCAGTCAAAATTCTTTGCGTTTGCTCATACACTAAATCAGGATTAAGATCCAAAATAGGAGACATATTTACTGGTTCTATTGTAGGTAAATTGTGAATATTTCTTAAAATATTTATTTTAATCATTATTTCGTATGACTTTTGCCAAACATTTCTCGGTTTTAGATCTACTAGGACCTTAGTCTCTTTTCTTATCACTGCATCATCATGTTGCACATTATAATAAGATATAAGGGAATGCACTTCATTACTGATAAGAGATACTTGAGAATACACTTCATTTGGAGTTATTTTTTGCCCATATATATTAATTGATGTAACAATACTCAATAACAGAAATAATTTGACTGATTTAAACATATAATACCTTTATCTTAAAAGTTGAGTATTGTATCTTTTTTTTGATTATATTTTAAGAAGAAAATAAATATAAAAGAACATTTATTATGCTATTACAGAAAATTTAATTTTTTTATGTTAGTATTCGATAATTAAATTACAAATCATAAGGCAATGTATGAAAAACTTAGTGATAGTGGAGTCACCTGCAAAAGCTAGAACAATATCAAAATTTTTAGGTTCAGACTACACAGTTATGGCATCAATGGGTCATGTAAGAGATCTCCCTAAATCAAAACTTGGTTTCGATCCAGAAGATAATTTTAAACCTCAATATATGGTTTCAAGAGATAAAAGTAAAGTCATTGCTGATTTAAAGAAACAAATCAATAAAGAAACAGTTATCTACCTAGCGGCCGATGAGGATAGGGAAGGAGAAGCTATAGCATGGCATCTTATCCCTGCCCTTAAAATCGAAAAAAACCCATTAAAAAGAATTGTGTTCCATGAGATTACAGAAAAAGCAATTTTAACAGCATTGGAAAGTCCTCGAGATGTAGATCAAAATCTAGTAGATGCTCAACAAGCAAGAAGAATTTTAGATCGTGCTGTTGGATACAAACTCTCTCCACTTATTTGGAAAAAAGTTCGATATGGACTAAGTGCTGGTAGAGTTCAAAGTGTTGCTGTACGAATTTTAGTAGATAGAGAAAAAGAGATAGAAGCTTTTATCCCTGTAGAGTTTTGGAAAGTTAAAACAGAGTTTAATACACCAGAACTAAAAGCAGATCTAGCAAAAATAGATAATAAATTAGCAAAAATAAACAATGAAGCAGAAGCAAAAATCATTGAAGACTCTTGTAAACAAGGTCAATATATTTTAGAAGATATTGAAGAAAAAGAGAGTAAAAGAAACCCAGCACCACCTTTTACAACTTCTACTTTACAACAAGAAGCCAGTAGAAAAGCAGGTTTTGGTGTAAAACAAACTATGATTGTAGCACAGCAACTATATGAAGGAAGTGTTACAATTCCTGGTCATACTGGTGGTTTGATTACCTATATGAGAACTGATAGTGTAAACTTATCTTCTTTTGCTACAAGTGCAGCTAAAGAGGTTATCACTTCTGAATATGGAAATGAATATGCTTTAGCAAAACCGCGACATTATAAAAGTAAAGCAAAAGCTGCACAAGAAGCCCATGAAGCGATTCGTCCAGTTAATTTAGCTCTAAAACCTAGTGATGTAAAACCTTATTTAGACCATAGCCAATATAGATTATATAGTCTTATTTGGAAAAGAACTATTGCTACGCAAATGGCACAAGCAGTTGTAGCAAATACAACATATAAAATATCAGCAGGTGCATCTAAAGAATATGAATTTCAATCTAAGGGGACAAGAATAGTATTTGCGGGATTCATGAAATCATATACAGAAGGGAGTGATGACCCAGAAGCTGCTTTAGATAATACAGAAAAAATTCTCCCTACCATTAAAAAAGGGACTGCTCTAAATTTAGAGAAATTAATCACTGAGCAAAACTTTACTAAACCACCTGCTAGATATACAGAAGCTTCTTTAGTGAAAAAAATGGAAGCTGAAGGTATTGGACGACCTTCTACATACGCTCCAACAATTGCAACAATTCAAGCAAGAGAATATGTTATCAAAACTGAAGATAAGAAACTAAAGCCAACGTTAATAGGTACAGTTGTAAATGATTTTTTAGTTGAACACTTTGAGCATATAGTAAGTCTTGGATTTACTGCTCACGTAGAAGAAGAGTTTGATAAAATTGCTGATGGAGAAATGGCTTGGCAAGATGTTATGAAAGAGTTTTATGAACCTTTTGTAAAAAATGTTGATGATAAAACAGAAAATGCACCACGAGCAAAATTTTCTGATATCAGAGATTTAGGGGAGCATCCAGAACTTAAAAAACCAGTAACTGCTAGAGTAGGACAATATGGACCTTACGTACAATGTGGAACTAAAGAAGATGAAGAAAAACCAAAAATAGCATCTATCCCAAATACTTTGAGTGTGAATAATATCACTTTAGAAGAATCACTTGTCCTACTACAACTACCTAAAGTATTAGGTCAAGATGAAAACGGAGATGATATCAAAGTAAATATTGGACGATTTGGACCTTATTTGCAAATTAAATCAGAATATTTCTCTTTAAAAGAAGATGATCCCTATACAGTTGAATTACCTCGTGCAAAAGAAGTTATAAAAGAACTTAAAGAGATAAAAGCAAAAGCACTTTTAAAAGATTTTCCAGATGAGGAAACTCAAATTATTATAGGAAGATATGGTCCATATATTAAGTCTAAGAAGAAAAACTATAAACTACCTAAAGAGTTAGATGAGCAAGATATTCGTGCTTTAAACTGGGATGAAGTAAAAGAGATCATTAAAAATCAACCAGTAAAAGGGAAACGTGGAGCGGCTGCAAAAAAAGCACCTGCTAAGAAAACCACAACTGCAAAGAAAACCACAACTGCTAAAAAAACAACTGCAACTAAAAAACCAGCTGTAAAAAAGACAACAACAGCGAAGAAAACTACAACAAAAAAAGAGACTAAATAAATTTAGTCTCTTTTTTTACTCTATTACAAAGAACTACTTCCTTAAAATAACTAAAGCTTGTTCTATATCTATAGCTTCCAGTTTCTCGTTATTACGAATTTGTTTAATCAATCCTAACTTCTCTAATTTCTCCAAAGCATCATCTATCTCAAAATCCATCGGTATATTAAAAGTATCATGAATAAACTTTTCAATATTACTATCAAGTTTTTCTTTGGTAAGAGATTTAGAAGATTTGAGTATAAATAAATAAGCTAAAAAAACTTCTTTAGATTCTTCATCTTCTGCCATATCTAAAATATGAGAAATTGCACCTGCATTATTGTCTAAATTGTAAAAATAAAGATTTTTGGCAAGCTTTGCCATATATTTTGTGCGATGAGTAAATATAGATGTAATTTGTCTTCCAACTATAACTCCAAAGGCTCCTAAAGCACTTAATAATGCCATAGGTTCAAGACTCACAGCCATTTTACCAATAAGCGTCATAGAACCAGCAATAGTCCCACCTCCACCTGTAATAGTAAGTTTTATTTTATCGAGGAGTGAAATTTTCACCTTAATATTAGGAAATAACATCTCTAAATCACTTTGAGGAATATCTTTAAATAGTTTTAGATAAATTAACTCTTTTCCATCTACTTTTTGCTTAAAAAATAAAAAGAGTCTTCTATAGATTCTTGTTTGTACTCTCTCTTTTTTTAAATAAAAAGATTTTGCAGTTCTTTGATTTTCTTCTCTTATAGCACTCCCTCTAAAAAATAGATGCAAATTATCAAACTCGTTAAAATCAACGCTAACATCTACTCCATAAGGGGAAGTTTCTTTAATAGCTTGGTTAATTGAATCTTGTGTGAGATGTTCATAGTTTGCACTATTTAATAAAGGAATAATATCATCTAAAAGTTTTTCTTCTTTCCGTATCAACTCTTCTTTAGAAAAATTTTTTAATGTTATCGTATCTCTGTCAGGATTAAAAGGATGATAGTTTGTTTTTAATTTTAAAAGTTCACTATGAAACTCTTGATGATAATAGTTTCGTAATCTGTTAGTAAACTCTTCTAATAAATTCTTTTCTATAATTTGAAGTTTACAAACTTCTTCTTGTAACTCTATAAAAGTAATAGGAATAAATCTTTCTAACTTGTTGTCATTATAATCTATCTTCATAAGTTTTAAAAAGCCTTTATATTGGTCAAGTTCTTCATTATTTATCCTTCTTAACTAAAATTTTACTAAACATTTTCCCTATGTATCTTTCTTTATCATCTACTTGGAATAATACATTCTTATTTTCTAGCTCAAATTGTTCTAATGTATCTTGAACCCATGTTATAATACCAGTTTCTGATTAAATTTCATATACTATCTCCCAACTTCCAGAACTATCACTCCCAACTCTTTTTAATAAATTATTTTCTTTTAGATATTTTAGATTATTTTCAATAGCTGTTGTACTAATACCAGCTATTTTAGAGAGTTCTGAAATAGTTACTGTTGCGTTTTCAAATATAGATTTTAAGATTATTTTTCTATTTTCTGATAATTTATAAAACTTTTCTCCCAACCTATCTCCCAACCTATCTCCCAACTGATTAAATTTAAATTCTATCCATAATCCATTATCTATTTTGAAGCTAGGTATTACATCATTAAACTTTTTTGATTCATTTATAATTTTATCAATTCCTGTTCCCCAAGATTCTATTAATCCTGCAAGAAAAAAAACATTTGCAATATCAGGGTTAAAAGGTTTTGAAGGGTGTTTCTTTTGTAAAGTATCTGTATCCCATCCATTTGGAAGCTCTCCACAGTTCCAAATAAGTAGTTTATCTTCATATACATTAATTTGAATAGGTATTAATTCTCCATAGTCTTTATGCACTATAGCATTAAGAACGGCTTCTCTAAATGCAAGGTTTGATATTGGGAACTCTTCTATTCTTTGAGTCCCTTCATATCGAATAATTGCTTTTAAATATTTTGTAAATAAAAGTTCTTCTACCTTATCAATCTGTTCTATAAGAGTTCCATCAATTTTATCTTGATAGATTAATTCACTATCACTTTTAAAGAATCCTATCTTTATATATGCTCCTCTTACATACTTCTCTATATTTTTACCAAAGAGTAAAAGAGAAGCTCTTTTTAAGTAATCTCCCTCTTTTAAATGAAGTTTTTCTATAAGAATATCTTTATCTTCATCTAAGATATCCTCTTCTACTCTTTTTTTATCTAAAGTTTTTTGTTTAAATACTTCAATTGCACTATTGCTTAAATCATCAGTTGTTATATTAGGAACTGGTACTCCATCCCACTTTTTGCCCTGCTTCATAAGTAGGAACTTATCTAAGGCCGCACCTTTTAACTCTTGTTTGCTACTTCCTGTTCTATAATGATACTGCCCTTTATAACTTACTGGATAAGGATAAGGTTCAACATCAATTTCTAGATAATATTTTCCATCCTCTTCTAGCATACTTAAATCAACAATTACCCCTAATAAATCTCTAACCTTATTTGGAATATCTTCTAAAAGTTTTTTATAGTTATCAATACCTACAATCTCACCGCTATCATCAACTCCTATGTAGATTTTTCCACCTTTGGCATTTGCAAATCCACATATCCATTTGATATATTCGTCTCTCCATGATTCTTTAAATTCTATATCTTGATTTTCATCTTGTTTAAGCATCAAACATCCTGTTTTTAAACTCTTCTATAATCTTGAACTCTTGATTATTATCGTCATTTGTTTCAACAGTCTCTCCAACACTTGATGATGCAATATTTAATAATGATTGTAAAAGCATATCCATTGTATTACAATTATTTTTAATCTTTTTTAATCCACACTTTAAATTTCCAAGCAGGAGATTTAACTTTTTCATCTACAACTATAGCTTCATACTCTTTTTCTTGCGTTAAATCCCAAGTAGAAAAATCAATCTCTTTTAAAAAAGCATCCGCCTTACCTTCAAAATCAACTTCACTTAAGTACATTTTATCAACATAAGGGAATAGTGTTTCATAAATATTAGCACCACCTATGATAAAAAGTTCCTCTTCCCCTGCTTCTCGTGCAAAGTTTATAGAGTTTTGTATATCATTAAAAGTATGTACACCATCGTGTGAAAATCCACTATTTGATAATACTATAGATGTTCTATTTGGAAGTGGTTTTCCTATAGATTCAAATGTTTTTCTTCCCATTAAAATATGATGTCCAGATGTTATAGTTTTAAAGTTTTTAAAGTCTTCAGATATATGCCATAACATTTGATTCTCAAGCCCTATTTCCCAGTTTTTACCGTATGCTACTATCATAGAAATTTTCATAGTTTTACCTTTTATACTGCCATTTTAGCTTTTATTGTTTCGTGTGATTCGTATCCTACTAGCTCAAAATCTTCCATTGTAAAATCTTCTATATTTTTGATATTTGGATTTATTTTCATTGTTGGAATTGGAAATGGTTCACGTGAAAGCTGTAAGTTTACTTGAGCCTCGTGATTTGAATAAATATGTGCATCTCCAAATGTATGTACAAAATCCCCTACTTCTAGTTCACAAACTTGAGCTATCATCATAGTAAGTAATGCATAAGAAGCAATATTAAAAGGAACACCTAAAAATACATCTGCGCTTCTTTGATAAAGTTGACAAGATAGTTTTCCATTTGCAACATAAAATTGGAAGAATGTATGACAAGGTGGTAATGCCATTTTTTCTAACTCTCCTACATTCCAAGCTGATAGGATTAACCGTCTTGAATCTGGATTTGTTTTAATTTGATTTATTAGTTCTGCTAACTGATCGATAGCTTTTCCATCAGTACCTTTCCAAGAACGCCATTGCGCTCCATAGACAGGACCTAACTCTTTTATAGTATCGCTATTTTCATAACCTAAATCTTTTCCTTGTGCATCTGCATTTGCAGTCCATACAGTTTTTTTACCAATTAAGTTAGCTGCAATATCATTAAAATGGATCTCTGCTAATCTTCTTTCATCCGTAGACCCCTCTATAAACCATAGAAGTTCTGAAATGATAGCTTTTAAAAAAGTCTTTTTTGTAGTTACCATTGGAAAACCATCATTTAAATCAAATCTCATTTGATATCCAAAAACAGATGTAGTACCAGTACCTGTTCTGTCTTCTTTTTTTACACCTTCTTTTAAGATGTGATCCAATAAATCTAAATATTGTTTCATATTACAAGTTTTCCTTTCTATTGTAGTCTTTTTTTAAAGAGATACTAATAATTAAAGATGAGATAGGTACGATTAAGAAACCTAATATATAAGAATATATATGTAAAAAACCGTTATTATTGAGATAAAAAAAACCTACAACTAAACCTACATATCCAAATATTCTATACAAAGATGCCATCCCTGCAAATCCTGATTTAAAATTTGCAAAATGGTTTTGTTTAATTGGCTTCATAGCCTCTTTTATCTCTTCTTTTGTAGGGCTATCATTTACTTCTATCTCTGGAGTTTGCGGCGAATATAGATCATATTTATCATCCATCTTATCCACTTCATCATAAGTGTCATCTTCATTTATATGATTTTCTACTCTATTTTGAACATTTTTTTGATATCCCAAATACGATCCAACTGTCACCATCAGTGAAGAGAAAAACGCAATTTGAGTATTTAAAAGCCAGTCGGTATGAGCAGCTAATAAACAAAATATAATCACACCAAAATCAACAATGGCAAAAATTTTTAATGATTTTTTAATCATTGTCTTCTTTTTTATATCCATTTTCCATTGCATACTTATATTTTGGATCTTCTGCTAATTTATCTAAATCTTTTTTTGCTCTTTTATATGCTTTATAAACATTTAAAATTGCTGCTGCTATACCATAAGCTACACCAACCCATAAAGTCCATTCATATCCTGTCCATGACTTTAAAAGAAGCCCAATACCCACACCTAAAGCAATAGCTACAACCATAGAAATACCTAAAGACATATTATCTAAAGCTTCAAGTTTATCTTTATGCTTTGGTACCTCTTTAACTTCTGTATCGTTTACTATAGTTTCTTGTTCTGTTTTAATATCTTTTTCCATTAATAAAAATTACTATTTGATATACGTACAACAATAATCTGTTGGCTCTAATACTTTAATATCAAAACTAGAGTTTGCAGGTACTTCAAAATACTCTCCACCTTTTACAACCTCTTGATTCCCTTCATCATATTGAAATTTCACTTCTACATGACCAGCAATAATTTCCATATGTTCAGCATCTTCAGTTCCAAAAGTATACTCTCCTGGCATCATAATACCAAGTGTTTTTCTCTCACCATTTTCTTCATATACTGTTCTACTTGTCACTTTTCCATCAAAATAAATATTTGCTTTTTTAATAATACTTGCATTTCCAAACTCTGTAGTTGGTTTTTCTTTTTCAATCTCATAATCAACAACTTTAGTATGAGTATCTAAAGACTTAACAAATGTTACAAATTCTACATGTTTATCATCATTAGCATAATTAAATAATGCTTCTTTATCATCTAAAACAACTGTTAATGCAATATCAAAAGCTCTCTCTTCTTCTGCAAAGTTCACACCAACTTCAAGTCCTCTAATATATGGGATAGCACATTTAAGATCATTTAATTTCTCTACTATTACCTCTTTTTGTTCCATACCTTGCTCTGATAATTTAAAAAATACTATATGCTTAATCATTTTTTTTCCTTTAATTTAATTTTTATTTACTTTTATAAGCTAGCAAATACTTCATCGGCAGCTTTAATAGTTGCATCGATATCTTCATTTGTCATTGTGTCACAAATAAAACCTGTTTCATATTGGCTACAAGCAAAATAGAAACCTTTTTTTAACATCTCATTGTGAAACTTTGCAAATCTATCAAAATCACAAAGCCCTACTTCTTTCATATTTGTAGGTGCTGTTTCACAAAAGAAAAATCCAAACATACTTCCACGTGTATCTACTTGAAATGCAATATTATTTTTAAGTGCAACTTCTTTTAATCCATTTGTAAGTCTTACAGCTTTTTCATTTAATCTATCATAAATAGTAGGATCAGCTTTTAGTTTCTGCAAAGATTTTAAACCAGCCGCCATAGCTACAGGATTTCCACTTAATGTTCCAGCTTGGTAAATCTTCCCTTCTGGGCTTAATTGACACATAATTTCTGCTCTTGAAGCAAAAGCACCTACTGGCATACCAGCTCCAATAACTTTACCAAAAGTCACGATATCTGGTGTAGTTGATACGATTCCTGAAGCTCCTTTTAAAGAGGCTCTAAAACCAGACATAACTTCATCAAAAATCAGCATAGCACCATTTACATCACATAGTTCTCTACATTTTTTCAAAAACTCTTCACTAGCAGGAACAAGTCCCATATTTCCAGCGATTGGTTCGATGATAATACAAGCGATATCAGAAGACTCTGCGAAACATTTTTCTAATTGAGCTATATTATTAAACTCTGCTAATAAAGTGTGTTTTGTTAAATCAGCAGGAACTCCAGGAGAACTTGGTGCGCCAAATGTAGCCATACCACTTCCAGCAGATACTAATAAAGAATCACTATGTCCATGATAACAACCCTCAAATTTCAAGATATCATCTTTACCTGTAACTCCCCTTGCAAGTCTAATAGCAGACATAACAGCTTCTGTACCAGAACTAACAAATCTTACTTTGTCAAGATTATCATACATTTCGATGATTTCATTTGCTAGTTGTGTTTCAAGCTCTGTAGGTGCTCCAAAAGAAAGACCTTTTTTAACAGTTTCTAAAACTACATTTTCAATATCTTTATCACAATGTCCAAAAATAAGTGGTCCCCAACTTTGAACAAAATCCAAATACTTGTTTCCATCAATATCTACAAGATAAGACCCCTCACCTCTATCTATAAATGGTGGTGTTCCTAAAACTCCACTAAATGCTCTTACTGGAGAATCAACTCCACCAGGAATCACACATTTTGCTTCTTCATATGCTTTTATACTCTTATCAAACATTTTTATCCTATATCTTTATTGTATTTTATTTATTATAACAAAAAGTTGTTTATAGATAATTGTAGTTAAATTATTTGACACAAGTATGTTATTACAATATAATTACATATCTTTATAATTTTAGGAGCATTAAATGACCATGTTAACAAAAATAGGAAACTCTCAAGGGGTAAGAATACCCAAACCCCTTATCGCCCAAGCACATTTAGAAAATGTAGAAATCGATTTTGAAGTTGTTGAAAATGGACTTTTAATAAAACCAATACATAAGAATAGAAGAGAAAAATGGGAAGATAATATTCAAGAAGTATTGACAAAAAATAAAGATATAAAAGATGAAGCATTACTTCAAGACTTTTTAGATGATAGTGATTTAGAAGAGTATGAATGGTAGAAAATATAAATAGATTTGATATTGTTCTAGTGAAATTAAATCCAACAATAGGTTCAGAAATACAAAAAACAAGACCTTGTATCGTCATATCACCAAATGAGATGAATGTTTTAAAAACTGTTATAGTTGCACCCATGACAAACAAAGGCTTTGACTTTATTTTTAGACCCAAAATCAATTTTGAAAATAAAGATGGATTGGTACTACTTGACCAAATTAGAACTATAGATAAAACACGTATTATAAAAAAGATTGGTAAAGTAGATAAAACTATATCCCAAGTGATTTCTAAAACTCTTGTAGAGATGTTTACATATTAATTTGCTTTAAAATGCACAATAAACAAAATATAATCATCTATGATGGAATATGTAATATCTGTAATGCATCAGTTAAATTTATATCAAAAAGAGATAAGGACTCAAAATTTACATTTCTTTCACAACAAAGCGAAGAAGGAAAAAATATTATGAAAAAATACTTTTCTTTAGATGGAAATTTAGACACTATTATACTTATAGAAGATGAAA
>Ga0193955_1000687_pt1 | contig 18008 bp, 12 predicted proteins | sample BB_6_MG_FD_140343 | JGI IMG/M metagenome (GOLD analysis project Ga0193955, IMG submission 140343) | Microbial mat bacterial communities from the Broadkill River, Lewes, Delaware, United States - BB_6_MG | ecosystem: Environmental > Aquatic > Freshwater > River > Microbial mats | place: USA... | reverse complement strand
TATCGTCACGAAATGCCCTATATAAGCCTTTTATGCACTGTTTCCCAGCATACATCTTCTCAGAAATTTTTTGATGCTTATATAGCTTGCTATGAAGCAGTTTTTTTAGCTTTTTTAACTGAGTTTCTGTTGTATTACTAAAACCTAATGGTAATTTTAAGGTGGCATTCAGAGTTGAGGAGATTGGAATATCCTCTCTATAACTCTCAGCTCCTTCTTTGGAATATGTAATGAAATCTTCTACAAGCATTTTGATAAGTGCTGCTACAAATCTATGACGGTAGAGTGACTCTCCCCTACTCACCCCCTCCTCTCTCACCATCTCATCTACTCGCATAGAGAGTTCGTCATCCATAAGATCATCAAAAGAGATCAAGCCATACTTGATACCATCATCAATATCATGACTTGTATAAGCAATCTCATCAGCATGATCTACTACTATCGCTTCTAATGAAGGGTGTTTATCTAAATCAAAAGATACATCTATATTATCAAGAAACTTTTTTTTGTAAGGGTAAGAGTGTTTGAGTACTCCCTCTAGTGTAGCAAAGGTGAGATTAAGCCCATCAAAATCTTTATATCTTTTTTCTAATTTTGTCAAAACTCGAAAAGATTGGAAATTGTGTTCAAACCCTAGAGGGTGACCATCTTCACGCAAGAGAGCATCCAAAACATCTCCACCTATATGACCAAAAGGGGTATGCCCCAAATCATGTGAAAGTGCTATAACCTCTGATAAAGTTTCATTAAGTTCTAACATCCTAGATAAAGTTCTTGCTATCTGACTCACTTCGAGAGAATGCGTCAATCTCGTACGAAAATAATCCCCCTCATGATTGAGAAAAACTTGTGTTTTATACTCCAATCTACGAAAAGAACTACAGTGTAAAACCCTATCACGATCTCTAGCAAAAGGCTCTCGAAAGTCCTCTTCAAATCCAAAAAATCTCTCTGTTGGTTTCATAAACAACCTTTCAAAATATTATAGTAATTGTATCGTTATTAATTTGTAAAATGCATATATTAAATATAAATATAAAATAAAAATTTGCAATTTTTTTATAATAATTTTTATAAAAATATTTTTGAAAAGATTTGTTAACAAATTGTTAATTATATGTTAATAAAGCTTGACATTTTTAAATATTATATGATATACTCACTATTATAAACAAACAAAGAAGGATATATTATGAAAAATATCGTATTATCAGCAGTAGCTGTATTTGCAATGAGTTCATTCGCAATAGCTGGAGGAGATATTGCTCCAGTAGAAGAGCCTGTAGTAGAAGTACCTGAAGTAGTAGAAGTAAATACTGATGCAGGTATCTATTTAGGTCTTGGTTATGGTGCATTAAACATTGAGAGAACTGTATCTGCAGAAAACCATGTTATGAATACAAAATATACATATACTCCAGATCTTGATATGGATTATGATACTCTTATGTTCCAAGCGGGTTATAAATTTAACTCTTATGTAGCAGTAGAGTATAGATATTGGAAAGGTTTGGGTGATGAAGATATCCTAGGTTTAGATGTTAAACTTGGTGGAAATGGTACGGCTGATATTAGTGCATATGGTATCTTTGTAAAACCAATGTACCCAGTATCTCCAGAGTTTAATGTATATGCACTCCTTGGTTATGCTGTAGCTACTTATGAAGTAAATTATGGTGATCTTACTGGTGAAGCTGATAAAGATGGTTTCTCATGGGGTATTGGTGCATCTTATGCATTTACAAACAACATGTCTGTATCTCTTGACTATACAGTGATAGCTGATGCTGAATATGACGATCTAGTAGGATTTGATGGTGTTCAATATGATGTAGTTAATGATACTACTGTTAGCACTGTGAATGTTGCTGTAACTTATAAGTTCTAGCATATATATCTAAGCCTCCTGGCTTAGATATTTTTATCTCTACTACTCTTTTAACTCAAAATTTTAAACTTTTCACTATAATATCTACAATTATTGATAATTAATTCAATAATAATTTAACTTCTAAATGGAAATAAAATTGAAAAAGTATATATTTATATTTATTACTCTTTTTACAACACTTATTTTTGCTTCATCTACTACATCTGAGGAGATAGCTAATCTCATTCAAAATAGTATAGAAAGTAAACTAAAAGGTCCAAATAAAGAGATAATAAAAACAATCTATGAAAAAAATTCTTATGAACCTATATGGATAGGAACTTCCAACAAGATAAAACTTGGTCAACTAGTTACTGCTCTCAATAACCCTCTCTTCAATTATAAAGATAAACCTATGGGGAGAACAAATATCAAAAAACTCTTCTATTTGATTGATAATAATGAGATAAGTAGTAGTAATAAAAAAGATATATATGCTAGACTTGATATTATGTTAAGTAATAGTTTTATAACACTTGTACGATTTATAGTACAAGGAGATGTAGATTGGGTGTTGCTTCGCAAAAAAATGGTTGCTCTTAAAGAGAGTGATGATATAGAAGCAAAATGGGAGATAACGCCCAAAGAACTTCCAAACATAGAAGAGCTTTATTTAGCAATGATAAGTAGTGATATAAAAAACTATTTTAAAACTCTTATACCAATGGAAGATAGATATTATAGTCTTGTAAAGATATTAAAAGATTATCATATTATGGAAAAATTTCCAAAAGTTGTCTATACTAATGAAATATTTAAACTAGGTGATAAAGATTCTCGAATTATTGACATCAAAAAACGCCTTCAAATATCTGGAGATTTAGAGGAAGATGCATCATTAGATAAATATTTTGATGCGAAGCTCAAACAAGCTGTTATAACCTATCAAAAGAGATATAATCTCAAAGTAGATGGAATGATAGATAAAGTTATGACTTACTATCTCAATCAACCTGTGAAAAAAAATATTCAGCAAATTATTGCAAATCTTGATAAATGCAAACTCTATCCTAAAACATTTGAAAATGAGTATATAGAGGTAAATATACCTGATTTTAATCTTCGTTATTATAGAAATAGTGAAAAACTTTTAAAAACGGGTATAGTTGTAGGAAGAATAGATAGACCAACACCTATATTCAGTGATTTAATGACACATATGGTACTCAACCCTACATGGACTATACCAGACAATCTTATCAAGAGAGATTTAATACATACACTAAGAGAAGATCCAAACTATCTCATAGATAATAATATACATGTATTTTCAGGTGATAAGGAGATACAACTAAAGAGTGGAGAACTTGACCCATATGAAAACAGTCCAAAAGCTGTCCCATATAGGTTTGTGCAGTATCCAGGAGATACTAATGCTTTAGGTCGTATTAAATTTATGTTTCCTAACAAATATGCTGTCTATCTGCATGATACAGATAATAAGACACTCCTAGAGAGAAGATATAAGATATATAGCTCAGGATGTATGCGTGTAGATAAACCATTTAATCTTATGAAAGTACTATTGAATAATGTTATAGGTGAATATAGCCAAGAGAAGATAGATGGGATACTAGATAGTATGAAACCAACTACTATAAAACTAAGTAAACCTATCCCTGTGCATATACTCTATTTTACAGTATACAAAGAGGATGGGTTAGCTTATTTTAAAAATGATATCTATCTATATGATCAGATGATATGGGAATCAAGTGCAGGTCATAAAAAACCTACATTTTCAATACCAAAAAAACGCTTTATTGATGTGAAAAAAAATGCAAAAACAAAAGAAGAACTTCAAGAGATTATAAAACAAGAAGAACCTCAAAGAGTGAATATAAAAAAACAGACTGAAAGTGTTTCCCATGATGCTGTAGAGATGTTCTAAACAATAGAATATCTCTAACAGAGCTACATCAAGAAAATAAACCTACTTAGAATTTGACTTCCTAGCTTTCACTCTTTGAGAGTGAGTAATTGCTATTGCCATGGCATCAGTAATATCAAAAGGCTTTATCTCTTTTTTGATATTAAGCAATCTTCTAACCATAAAAGCTACCTGTTCCTTTCCTGCTTTACCATTGCCTGTAAGGGCTTTTTTGACCTGTAGAGGTGTATACTCATAGAAGTACCCTATCTCTTGCAATATCTTCAAAGATAGGGCTCCTCTAAACTGTGCTAACTTTAGCACAGTCTTTGGATTATAAGCATAAAATATATCCTCAATAGCAACTTCATCAATAGTGTGAGAGTTTAAAATCAAATCTAAACCCTCTATAAGTTCAACAATTTGTTCTTGTAGTAAATTTGTTTTAATTTTAAGTAAACCTGCTTCAACAAGTGAATAACTTTTACCATCAAAAAAGAGTATGCAATAGCCTAAATTACGGCTTCCTGGGTCTATTCCTAAAATATTCATTCACACCTTTGTTCACATGGTGAATAAATATATTCAACCTGTGTTTCTAGGCGTATATTAGCTAACTTTTGCTAAAATCCATAAAGTTATTCACATTAAGGTATAAAAGTTAACTATAAATATATCTTATTCACTATAAGGGATGAAAACTATGAATATTGGTCAAAAAGTATTAGAATCATTAAAAAAAGAGATACCTCTTACTGATTATGAAAGATATATAAAAAAACTTGATTATGATACTCAACTATCACGCAGTAATATTGTTTATTACTCTGCACCCAATATGTTCATAGCAAAATGGGTAAAAACAAAATACAAAGATAAAATTTCACATCTATTTGAACTTCAAGATGGAGTGAAACCAGAAGTAGAAATTACTGTTGGAAAAATACAAAACAAAAAAACACCAACATCTAAAGTTGTTGAACAAAAAACAAACTCAAAAAGTACAAAACTCAATCCATCATTTACATTTGAAAGTTTTATTGTAGGAGATTCAAATCAGTTTGCCTATACTACAGCAAAAAGTGCAGCTGAAAAACCAGGTGAACAGTATAATCCACTCTTTATCTATGGTGGAGTTGGATTGGGTAAAACTCACCTTATACAAGCTATTGGAAATTATCACTTAAATGTTGGAAAAACTGTTATATATACAACACTTGAACAATTTATGAATAGTTTTACTTCTCACCTACGAAGCCAAACAATGGATAGATTTAGAGAAAAATTCAGAGAGTGTGATCTTCTACTAATAGATGATATACAGTTTTTGAGCCGTAAAGAGCAGACACAAGAGGAGTTTTTTCACACTTTCAATGAACTTCATATAGCAAAAAAACAGATAGTTATGACATCAGATAGACAACCAAATAAAATTGCAGGATTAGTAGATAGACTTAGAAGTCGATTTGAATGGGGTTTAATGGCAGATATACAACCACCAGGATTAGAAACTAAGATTGCAATTATCCAAAAAAAATGTGAGTTAGATGGAATAAGACTAGAAAAAGATATAGTCAACTATATTGCTACTCATATGGGTGATAACATCAGAGAGATAGAAGGAACAATCATCAAGTTAAATGCACTGAGTTCAATGCTTAATCAAAAAATAACTATGGAATTTACTCAAAATGCTATAAAAGATCAATTAAAAGAGAAAAAAGAGAATGTTACCATAGATGATATAGTTGCAATCATTTCAAAAGAACTTAATATTAAACCTTCTGATATAAAATCTAAAAAAAGAACAAAAAATGTAGTAAATGCTAGAAGAATAGTAATATATCTAGCTAGAAATCTTACACCTAATTCAATGCCACAAATTGCATTATATTTTGGAATGAAAGATCACACAGCAATAAGTCATACAATGAAAAAAATAAATGAGATTATAGATAATGATGAAAACTTTAAAGTTCAGCTTGAAGAACTATCAAATAAAGTTCATACTGACTATAATAGTAACAACAATGGAACTTGAATAAAAAAAAGATATAATTTTAGAAGTGAAAAGATGTGAATTAAACAAAATGAAAAATGAAAACTCTAAATACCTAAATATAAGGCTTAGAAGTAGTTTTTCACTTATTCATCACAAACTACTACTATCTACTATTTATTAAATAAATAAAGGGGATTATATGAAAATCAGAGTATCAAAACTGGTAATAGAATCAATGTTGATAAACTTACAACCTTTTTTAGAAAAAAAGGATGCCAGTCAAATAACTTCACATATTTATTTTCAAACAATAAATAACAAATGCATAGTGAAAGCAACTGATTCTGAAATAGGGTTACAAATAATAACTGACAATTTAACCATAGATCATGAAGGATCATTTACTGTCAATGGTAAAAAATTATTAGATATTGTTCGTATTTTAAAAGACGATGAAATAATATTTGAACTATTAGATAATATTTTAACAGTAAAACAAAAACATTCAAAATTTAAATTACCGACATTTGATGCAAATGCATATCCATCATTTCCTACTATAGATGATAAACCAAAAATATCCATAGACTCTTTAAGTCTTATACAAAATCTTAAAAAAATATCATTTTCTATCGATACAAATAATCCTAAATTTGAGCTCAATGGAGCTTTAATAAATATAAAATCAAACTCTACAGATTTAGTAGGTACTGATACTAGAAGATTATCTATTGCAACAATAAGTGGGTATAATCCTGAAGAGTTATCGATTATAATTCCTAAAAAAGCTATTTTAGAAATACAAAAACTATTTTTAGATGAAATTACAATATATTATGATAAAACAAATTTAATAATAACAAATAAAAATTATTATTTTTATACTCGTTTAATAAATGGTAAATTTCCTGATTATCAAAGAATAATACCTACAAATTTAAAACATACATTAAATTTACCAAAAAAAGAGATGGTTGATGCTATTAAAATGATTACAACTATATCTCAGGATATTAAACTCTCATTATTAGAAGATAGAATTATATTTCATTCATTAGCATCAGATAATGTAGAAGCAAAAACAGAAATTTCTATCTCTACAGGTTTTGAAAATAAATTTGAATTTAGTTTTAATAGTAGATATTTATTAGATTTTTTATCACAAATAGATAAAAACCAATTTGAGCTTGGATTAAATGAAGAAAATTTACCATTTTTGGTAAAAGATGATAATTTTATTACAATAATTATGCCTATTGTAATATAAACAAAAAAAGGTTTTCAATGAGTAAATATATATTTGTAACAGGTGGTGTTCTTAGTTCGCTTGGTAAAGGAATTACAGCAGCTAGTATAGGAACACTTTTAAAACATTCTGGATATAGAGTAGGAGTACTCAAACTAGATCCATATATCAATGTTGATCCAGGAACTATGAGTCCACTAGAACATGGAGAAGTTTTTGTCACAAAAGATGGAGCAGAAACAGATTTAGATTTAGGTCACTATGAAAGATTTTTAGATACTTCTCTAACTAAAAAAAATAATTTTACTACAGGTCAAGTATATAAAACTGTTATAGAAAATGAGAGAGAAGGTAAATATTTAGGTAAAACTATACAAGTTGTACCTCATATAGTGAATGAGATAAAAGAGAGAATAATACAAGCAGGAGAAGGTAGAGATATATTGATTGTCGAATTAGGTGGTACTACAGGAGATATTGAGGGTCTACCTTTTTTAGAATCTATTAGACAAATGAAACATGAATTGGGTCGTGAAAATGTAATGAATATACATGTGACACTACTTCCATATATCAAAGCTGCAGGTGAACTAAAAACAAAACCAACACAACACTCTGTACAAGAATTAAGACGCATTGGTATAGCTCCTCATATGCTTATTCTTAGAGCTGAACAGCCTGTACCTAAAGACTTAAAACGAAAAATAGCATATAATTGTGATGTAGATGAAGAGAGTGTCATAGATGCTATTGATGCATTAACCATTTATCGTGTACCTATGAACTTTTTAGCTCAAGATATTTTAACACCTATTTCTAAACAACTTGACCTTGGTGAATTGAAACCAAATATGGATGAATGGAATGATTTGGTAACTAAAATTATTAAACCTTCTCATAGAATTACTATTGCTTTTGTTGGAAAATATCTTGACTTGAAAGAATCATATAAATCCTTAACAGAGGCATTGATTCACTCAGGTGCACATTTAGACACAAATGTACATATCAAATGGGTAGATAGTGAAAAAGTTGAAGATGATGGAGCTCAAAAATATCTTCAAGATTGCAATGGAATATTAGTTGCTGGTGGATTTGGAGAGAGAGGTGTTGAGGGTAAAATAGAAGCTATTAAATATGCAAGAGAACAAAAAATACCTTTTTTAGGCATTTGTTTGGGAATGCAATTATCTATGATAGAGTTTGCAAGAAATGTTTTGAAAATAGAAGATGCTAATTCTGTAGAATTTGATGCAAATACAAAAAATCCTATTGTTTATCTTATTGATCAATTTATAGATGCTGAGGGTTCTAAACAGATTAGAACAGCAACATCTCCTATGGGTGGTACACTTAGACTTGGTGAGTATGAGTGTCACAATAAGGAAGGATCTAATCTCGCAAAGGCATATGAATTAAGTACTATTTATGAGAGACATAGACATAGATATGAAGCAAATCCAGTTTATAGAGAACAGTTAGAATCTCATGGTATGCAAATTACAGGAGAATCAGATGGTTTGATAGAAGCTGTAGAAGTGAGTGATCATCCATGGTTTTTAGGGGTACAATTTCATCCAGAATTTACTTCTAGATTACAAAATCCTAACCCTGCTATATTAGCATTTGTTCAAGCATCTATAGATAACCAATAAATTATAGTCTATCCTCCTTTGGATAGATAATTGAATATATATGTCTAAATATCCTATAATAACACATACTATTTTATTTGATATACTCTCAAATCGTTTTAATAAAGATGGATTTTTAACTCTCAAAGATCTACCCCATCCTCACGAACTAAAAGATATGCAGAGAGCTACCAATCGTATTGTTCAAGCAATTAAAAATAGAGAAAAAATTATTTTGATTGGTGATTATGATGTAGATGGTGTAGTCTCAGCAACAATTATGAAACTTTTTTTTGATGAGATTGATGTAGATTTAGAGTGGATTATACCTAATCGATTTAGAGATGGTTATGGACTAAGTCCTACCCTTATACCTCGTATAGAGGGGTTTGACTTGGTTATCACTGTAGATAATGGTATTTCGGCTGTTGACGCTGCTAATATATGTCATGAGATGGGAATAGATCTTATTATTACTGACCATCATCTATTACCTTCAAAATTACCTCAAGCTTATGCTATAGTAGATCAAAAGCAGAAAGATTGCTCTTTTCCTTATGAAGATATTTGTGGAGCTCAGATAGCTTGGTATCTTATTGCCTCACTCAAAAATGCTTTAGATGTAACAATAGATATAAAATCTTATTTAGACTTAGTATCTATTGCTATTATTGCTGATATGATGCCTTTAATGCATATTAATAGAACAATGGTATTAACAGGGATGAAACTACTCAATCAAAGTTATAGACCAGCTATAAAAGCATTTAAAGAATATTTAGATAAAGAGCACTTTGTAAGTGATGATATAGGATTTCAATTAGCTCCTATTATCAATAGTGCTGGACGAATGGATGATGCTCTCTATGCAGTTAAATTTCTTACAAGTACAAATATCTATGATGCTCGCACAGCTTTATCCAAGTTAATTGATTTTAATAACTCTCGTAAAGAGATAGAACAAGAAGTTACAGCTCAAGCTCTCTCTTTAGTGCAAGAGGATGATGAAGTTTTGATTTTGTCTGGTAATTCATGGCATGAGGGTGTTTTGGGTATAGTAGCGGCAAGAGTCTCTCGACACTGTTCTAAACCAACTATTATTTTGACAGAAAATAAAAAAGGTGAGTTAAAAGGAAGCGGTAGAAGTTTTGGTGAGTGTGATCTTTTTGAAATAACGAATGCTTGTAGAGAGTTTCTCAATAAATTTGGAGGGCATCAAGCAGCTATTGGATTGAGTCTTACTGTTAATAATTTAATAAAATTTAAGCAAAATATACAAATAGAATATGCAAACAGATCATATACTTCTATAGATTATGATCCTGAAATTATAGGAGAGTTAAGTTTTCATGAAATTACATTTGATTTAACAAAACTTATGAGAGAGTTTGAACCTTATGGGCAAGCAAATATCAAACCAAAATTCATAAGTAAACATGTAACAATACTGCAAGTTGATACTATGGGTAAAAATGGTGAACATCTTCGTTTTGCATTTGAACAAGCTGGTATTATTATGACAGGAGTAAAATTTAAAACCACAGAAAAATTTATGGGTGGTGAAAAAATTTCAATCTCATATAGAGTAAATGAAAATCATTTTAGGGGAAATTGTACATTACAATTGCTTATTGATGATATTGTGATAGATAATAATTAAATAAAAAGATAAAAAAATCTTTTATCTAAATTTTATATTAATTGGAGTAAAATTGTTGATTATGAATTTTGAAAGGAAAAATTTTGGATAAAAAAATGTTAAAAGAGGGCATGGAACTGATTGATGCACACTTCAAGGAAGAGGGGATTTCTCGTCGTGATGCCATAAAAATGTTTGGTGCGAGTGGAGCAGCAATGCTCATGGCAAGTGGTGCAACAACTGAGGCAGTAGCAAGTAGTTCTGCTAAAGGGAAAATTTTAATTGTTGGTGGTGGTTTGGCAGGTATGTCAACAGCAGCAAGATTTGCAAGATCTTTAGACAATCCAGATATTACAGTTTTAGAACCAGCGGAACATTCAACTTCATATCAACCAGGTCAAACACTTGTAGGTGCAGGTGTCTGGACAAATGAAGATACTCAATATAAGAGAGATGATTTTGTTCCAGATGGTGTAACACTTATCAAAGAGAAAGCAGTAGAATTTGATCCAGATAATAATAGTGTTAAAACAAGTGGTGGAAAAACACTTAAATATGACTATATGGTTATCGCAGCTGGACTTAAGCTTGATTATTCAAAAATAGAAGGTCTTGGTATTTCAGAAACAATCACATCTAGAGGTGATGATTCTGCTGTTCGTAAAGTAATTGGTCAAAATGGTATAGCTTCTATCTATTTTGCTAATGGTGCAACAGATACTTGGACTCAAATGCAAAAATTCATTGCAGATGCAAAAAGTGGTAAAAAAGTAAAAGGTCTCTTTACTCACCCTAATACACCAATCAAGTGTGGTGGAGCTCCTAAAAAGATTATGTATCTAACAGATGCTAGATTGAGAGAAGCTGGTGCGAGAGAAAATGCTGAATTAATGTTCTTACCAAATGGTGGAAAAATGTTTGGTGTTAAAGAGTATCATGATGCGATTGTTAATCAATTTGAAGCTAGAGATATGAAATGGAACTACAGACATAATCTTATAGCTGTAGATCCAGATAAAAAAGTAGCTACATTTAGTAGACATTGGAAAGAAAAAGGTGCTTGGGATGCAGATCTTGAAGAGTATTCAATTGTACCAAGAAGTGAAAAAGTAGAAAAAGAGTTTGATTTCTTACATATTACACCACCAATGATAGCAGCTGAAGAGATTGGTAACTCTCCTGTAGGTTCAGGAAAAGGTTGGGTACCAGTCAACAAAGAGACACTTCAGCATGTTAAATACCCTAATGTATTTGCTCTAGGTGATATAGCAGCTGTACCAATGGGAAAAACAGGTGGATCAGCTAGAAAACAATATAAAGTTGTTGTAGAAAATGTTATCTCTATGATGGAAGGCAAAGAGCTTGGATCTAAATATGCAGGTTATACAGTTTGTCCTTTGATAACAAGTTTAGGTACGGTTATGCTTGCTGAGTTTAACTGGACGAAAAAACCTACACCTTCTTTCCCACTTGACCCAACACAAGAGAGATGGATTTGGTGGTTGCTCAAGGTTTATGCACTTAAACCAATGACACAATTTGGTATGCTCTCAGGTAGAGCGTAAGCTGATTAAAAAATAAGGAATATAAGAATGAAAAAAACAAATACAATACTTCTATCTATCGCTGCACTCTTTGCAATGAGTGGATGTAATGATACACCGAGTTCACCAGAAGCAAAAAAATATAGTAAAACAGCTGAAGAAGTTTATCAGCAATCTTGTGTCAAATGTCATGGTAAAAATGCTGAAGGATTAACAGAGAAAAAAACTCCAGCATTGAATGATAGACAAGCAGGTGAGTTAGAGCTTGATCTTTATGATGTAAAAAATGGTGGTACAAACCAATCTTCAGGTACAGATCATGATATAATGGAACATAATATGCAAAAGCTTATGGCTAAAGGATATGATTATGATCCTAAAGCAATGGCAGAATATATCGAAAAGAATTTTTTCAATACTGAAAGCTTAAAAGAAGAAGCAGAAGCACCAGCAGAAGAAGCAGCTGTAGCTCCTGTGACAGCAGAAGCACCAACTACTGAGACTGCTGAGACTACAACTTCAGCTGATGCACCAGCAGAAGTTCCAGCAGTAGCAGAAGTTCCAGCAGTTGAGCCTGCACCAGCAGCTACTCCTGCACCAGAAGCAGTTCCAGCAGCTGAGCCAGCACCAGTAGCTGAGCCAGCACCAGCAGCTACTCCTACAGAAACAGCAGCACAATAATATAAAGTAGAGATTTTCTCTACTTTATACTACTCCTTACCCTTTTAAATACAAATCATAATAATTAATATAAAAATACGATATACTTATAGAGAATATAATTGTCATAATAATATATTCTATTTTATCTAAGTAGGAACAGTGATGAATAAAAAACCTGGATATGTGTTTGTATGGCCTATAGGTACTCGAATTATTCATTGGATGATGGCAATTTCATTTACAGGAGCATTTATAACCTCTTTTTATGAAAATCTTCTTCATAATCATGTTGCATTGGGTTTTATATTTTTAATTATTATTATTTATCGTATAATTTGGGGATTTATAGGTCCTCGTTATGCTACATTTAAGACTTTTAAACTTAGTCTTCCTCAGCTAAAATATTATTTTATTGAAAAGATACAAAACAGATGGAGAAGAATACCAGCAGGACATAATCCAGCATCTAGTTGGTTTACTATTTGGGCTTTAGGTGTTGGTAGTATTATAGTAATATCTGGACTTCTACTCTATGGTATACAAGAGGCAAAAGGTTTTTTCAGTTTCCTCAATAGTGAGCATATACATCATGTAGATATATTAGGATATTTTCATAAATATGCTTCTTATCTTTTTCTTTTTTGGGTTATTCTCCATATCACAGGTGTTATGATTGAACAGTTCTGGCATAAGACAGGTATGGTTTTTTGTATGATTACGGGATATAAGAAGACTGATGGAGAAGATACACAGGTTAAGAAAAGTCTTGCTTTTTTTGCTTATGCTATGATTTTTATTGCGACTGCAACCTATTTTTTCATTATCAGTAGTAATTATAACTTTTTAACAATGAGAAAATATACAAATGTATCTTATAAAGATTTACATCCAGTTTTTGTAAAAGAGTGTGGAGAGTGTCATTCACCCTACCCTCCTTTTTTATTACCACAAAGATCTTGGGAAAAAATAATGGCTGGCTTAGATAATCATTTTGGAGAGAAAATAACAGACGCAAATATTACAGTTACTGCTCAATACTCTATAAAAGAGTTTCTGATAGCCAATAGTGCTGAAACATCTACCCGAGAAGTCTCTGTCAAGATAATGAAATCTTTAGGTGAGAGAAGACCTAAAGCTATAACAAAAACTCCATATTGGAGAGAGACTCATAAAGATATTCCAGAGAGTGCTTTTAAAGATAAAGATATCAAAGACAAATCAAATTGTAAAGCTTGTCATAAAGATTTTGAATATGGAAATTTAGATGATATGAATATTATCTACAGAAGTAAATAATAATTTTTTTAATTTTAATATTTTTATGAGTTTATTTTATCAATTAATCTTTAAATAAAGTATTATATAAGTTATACTTTAATAAACTATAATATAAACTTATAAATAGGAGTAAATATCTCCTATTTATAATATAAACTTAAATTATGTAACAATAGATAATATTTTTATCATTTTTATTACAAAATTAGATATAAAAGACTTATATTAAAGAAAAAGGAGTGCTGATGCAAGTTGAAGTATCAAGAAGAAGATTTCTTCAAGGTAGTGTTGCGATGAGTATCGTTGGTGGTTCTACCTTAGGGGTGAGTAATCTCTTGGCAGGTCATTCAAAAGAAAAAGGTGAGTTATCAGTCACCACTAAAACAGGTACTGGTGAAGCACGAGAAGTTGCTACGCTATGTGAAATGTGTGTAAACAAGTGTGCTGCCATAGCACGAGTAGAAGATGGTATCGTTACAAAACTAGACCCAAATCCAATCTTTCCCAAATCAAAAAATATGCTCTGTCCACGAGGAAATGCTGGGATACAAGCTCTCTATGATCCAGATAGATTAAAATCTCCTATGATAAGAATAGGGGAAAAAGGTGAAGGTAAATTCAAAAAAGTATCTTGGGCAGAGGCTTATGATGCTATCTTGAATGGTACAGATAAATTCCCTGGTATGGGTAAAATATTGGACGAAGAACAAGATAACAGATCTTCATTTCTCTTCTGTGCTGGCGAAGGTATGGCAGAGCATACTTTCAAAACTTTCTTTTCTGCTTTTGGATCATCAAACTGGCTCAACCATGCTTCACTCTGTCTCCAAACTGTAGTATCAGGATATGGTGTAACTCTAGGTGCATATCCACAAGCTGATTTGGAAAATGCAGAGTATGTCATCATGGCAGGAGCTAATAGGGCAGAAGCCATAGTGACACCAGATACTATGGATATATTTAAACGGACAAAAGGCAGAGGAGCAAAACTCATCTGTATAGATCCAAGATTTACTAATACAGCAGCCAAAGCAGATAAGTGGCTTGCAATCAATCCAGGAACAGATTTAGCTTTTGTTTTGGCTTTGACTTATGTTGTTATGACTGAAGAGTTATATAACAAGGAGTATATATCAAAACATGTGAATGGTTTTGAAAAGTATAAAGCAAGTATTATAGATCATAACTATACTCCAGAGTGGGCAGAAAAAATAACAGGTATAAAAGCAAAAGATATATATACAATAGCTAGAGACTTTATGGCTCATGCACCAAAAGCTATCTACTACCCAGGTCGTAGAAGTACATTCTCTAACAATGACTTCCAACTGCGTAGAGCTATGGCTATATTCCAAGCACTTAGTGGAGGTATAGATACAAAAGGTGGTTTAGTATTTGGAAAAAAACTAAAACTTGATGAACATGAGGGACTTACACCTATTTATGAGAGAGCAAAAGCAAGAGCTGTTAATAAGGTAGAGAGAAAAAAAGGTCAGGTTGGTTATGCTGATTGTGCTGTTGTTAGTGGTGGTGGCTCTTGGGTAGGTTGGAGAAATCGTTATTTAGAGAACAAGATGCCATATAATGTCCGAGGAATGTTTATCTATAAACATAATCCTATGATGAATATGCCTAATACTGCAAAAACTGCAAAAATGTTCAAAAAAATGGATTTGGTTGTAGCTATCGATACTATGCCAAGTGACTCTGTAATGTATGCTGATGTTGTTCTTCCAGAGTGTCACTATCTCGAAAGAACAGATCCAGTGAAAACTTTTGGAGGTTTAGAACCATCTATTGCTCAGAGAAATAAAGTAATAGAGCCGATGTATGATACTAAGCCAATTATTGAGATATTGGGTGGTTTGACACAAAAGATTTCAAGACCTCTCTTTGAAATATCTAAAAAGTATGATGCAGATGTCCAAGATGAACTTGCTGATCTTGGTGAAGAGATAGCAGAAGATGGCACGGTAACTAAAAAAAGTGCTAAGCAGAGAGAAGCAGAAGTATATGCAGAGTTTAATCTCCATAAGCCATTTGAAGAGGCTCAAGAAGCGATAAATGAACAGATGGTTAGAGATATATATGGTGAAGAGGCTATGAAAGCCCTCAGAACAAAAGGTGTCTTCTATCCAAATATGGATAAATATTATAAACAACTCTCAGCAAATGTATTTCAATACTATCCAGAGAAAGAGAAATACTACAGTGTTACTGGTGGAGCAGCAAAAACGGCAAGTAAAAAAGTAGAGTGTTATCTACCTAATCTTATAAAAAAAGCTGTAGATCCTATGCCTATCTGGCATGATGAATATCTATTTAAAGTACCAGAGGGTAAATTTAGACTACTTACAGGACGGCATGCTCAGTTCACACAGAGTGGAACTGCTAATAATATAATGCTGAGAGATTTGATGCATGAAAATTATATTTGGATTAACAAAAGAGTAGCAAAAGAGAAAAATATAGCTTTTGGTGATTTGATAGAAGTATCAAGTTCTGTAGGAAAAACGAGTATAAAAGCATATCCAACAGAAAAAATAGCACCAAATATGGTCTTCTTTATTCATGGATTTGGTGAAGAGAGTGAGGCTTTGACTTGGGCATACAAAAATGGTGGAAATGATAATGCAGTTATAGAGGATATTATAGAACCTGTATATGGTGCATCATCAATGCATGAAACCAATGTAGAAATAAGAAAGGTATAGTTATGGCTAGATATGGAATGGTTCTTGATTATAAGAGTTGTATCAATTGTAAAGCGTGTGAAGTAGCCTGTAAAGAGGAAAATGGTATTTTGCTTGGTGCAGATACTCATAGGATTTGGGTAGGTTCAAATGATATCAATGGTGAATGGCCACTACTGGATATTGTCTCCTCTACATTTATGCCTAGTCAGTGTCAACACTGTGATGATGCTCCTTGCCAGTCAGTTTGCCCTACAAACGCTACTTACTATGATGACAATAGTGTGGTAAGGGTAGACCCTGATAAGTGTATTTTGTGTAGTTACTGTATGAATGCCTGTCCTTATGATGCTCGATATGTAGATGACAGAACAGTTACTGTAGATAAGTGTAACTTTTGTAGTGATACGAGAATAGAGAGAGGTGAGACGACAACAGCTTGTCAAAATACTTGTCCAACCAAAGTGCGTACTTTTGGTGACTTGGATGATCCAAATAGTGAGATTAGTGAACTTCTACGAACAAGAGAACACTTCTCACTCAAGGCGCATCTAGGTACTAAACCAAAACTATACTATCTAACATAAAAGGAGTCTATAATGAGTAATACAATAGAAATTACAGAAAAAAAAGATCTTGTTACTAAAATCAGAGAGTTTTTCACAACGATTCCTTTTAAAAAGGTAGGAGTTAAAGATTTAATCACTTTTGAAAAAACACCTAGAAATAGCTTGATAGCTGTGCTTACACTAGCTTTTTTGGCTATGTTTGTTGTAGGTGTAGCAATATACTTGTCACAAGGACATCATGCTTATAATGTGACTAGAGAGCATCCTTGGGGGCTTTTGATAGCAGTATATATATTCTTTGTTGTTAGCTCTACAGGGCTTTGTATAGTTGGGTCTCTTGGAGATGTTTTTGGTTTTAAAGATTATGAGTTAATCTCAAAACGAGCTATTTTTGGCTCTATAGTTACTATCATAGCAGGTTTTGCTGTTATCGCTTTTGAGATAGGGCATCCTGTAACTATGGTGATATATAATGTCTTGACTCCAGGTTTGACTTCTGCTATATGGTGGATGGGTACACTCTATGGACTCTATTTGACATTTATGATTATAGAGTTTACATTTTTGCTCAAAAATGATATGAAAATGGCGAAGATATTTGGTCTGACAGGTCTTTTGGTAGGTCTCGCAGCTCACTCTAATCATGGTTCAGTTTTTGGTTTTCTCAATGCTAGACCTATCTCAAATGGAGTATTCTATCCAACATACTTCATCTTGACAGCGTTTATTACAGGTATATTTATAGCATTTATCATTATGGGCATTCGATATAAAAATGCATTTCCAGAAGCGGTCAAAACGATGCTCACAGGACTTGCCAAGATACAAGCATTGCTTTTGTCTATATTGATATTTTTTGTAACTTGGAAGATGCTTACTGATATCTATGGAGGTATGCCAAACCGTGCTGATGTAGCTCTACATATCTTGGGTTCTT
>Ga0193955_1000683_pt1 | contig 18062 bp, 14 predicted proteins | sample BB_6_MG_FD_140343 | JGI IMG/M metagenome (GOLD analysis project Ga0193955, IMG submission 140343) | Microbial mat bacterial communities from the Broadkill River, Lewes, Delaware, United States - BB_6_MG | ecosystem: Environmental > Aquatic > Freshwater > River > Microbial mats | place: USA... | reverse complement strand
TAAGCATCATCAACTCGACCAACCGTTGGCCAGAATTTATTATCAGCAACCCATTTTAATGGATAAACTGCTTTCTTACGAGAATACGTATGATTCCACTCGTCATCAGTCATTACAAGATGTGTATGTGGAGCATTTTTCAACACATTATCAACCGTATCAGCTACACCATCTTCAATCTCTTTCATCTCTCCATTGATTTTAGCCAATGCTTCGATAAAACGATCTAACTCTTCCAATGGCTCACTTTCGGTTGGTTCAACCATTAAGGTTCCATGAACTGGGAAAGATAAAGTTGGAGCATGAAAACCGTAGTCCATCAATCGCTTCGCAATATCTGTATCCGTAATTCCAACAGATTTATTAAACTCACGACAATCGAAAATCATCTCGTGACCAACTCGTCCGTTTTCACCTTTATATAAAATCTTAAAACCTAATTTTTCGAATGAAGAAGCCAAATAGTTAGCATTTAAAATTGCCATTTCGGTAACTTCTTTCAATCCATCAGCTCCAAGCATTGCAATGTAACCGTAGGTAATTGGCAATACACTTGCCGATCCGAAAGGTGCAGCAGCTACCGCTGTAATTGCATTTTCGCCGCCAGTTTTTACATATTTATGAGAAGGTAAGAATTGTACCAAGTGTTCAGCCACTCCAATTGGACCAACTCCAGGACCACCACCACCATGAGGAATCGCGAATGTTTTGTGCAAGTTCAAGTGACAAACATCAGCACCAATGATTCCAGGATGTGTTAAACCTACCTGTGCATTCATATTCGCACCATCCATGTATACCTGACCACCATTATCATGAATCAGATCCATCATTTCTTTGATACCTGATTCGAATACCCCGTGAGTAGAAGGATAAGTAATCATGTAAGCACATAAATCATCCTTATGCTTTTCAGCTTTCGCTTTCAAGTCATCAAACTTCACATTTCCATTCTCATCACAAGCAACGATTACCACTTTCATACCAGCTACTGTTACCGAAGCAGGATTTGTTCCATGAGCCGATGAAGGAATCAAAACAATATTTCTGTGACCTTCACCACGAGAAATATGATACTCTCGAATCACCATCAAACCAGTATATTCGCCAGCAGCACCAGAATTAGGCTGTAAAGTACATCCTGCAAATCCAGTAATAACTGATAACCACTGTTCCAATTCTGTGATGATTTGAGTATAACCATCAACCTGATTCATTGGTACAAAAGGGTGAATTCCACCAAACTCAGGCCAACTAATAGGTAACATTTCAACAGCAGCATTCAACTTCATTGTACATGATCCCAAAGAAATCATAGAAGTATTCAACCCAATGTCTTTTTTCTCAAGACTTTTGATGTAACGCATCATTGCCGTTTCGGAACGATAACGATTAAATACATCAAGAGTTAAGAAATCACTTGTTCTTGTGAATTTTGAATCGAAATAGAATTTCTCTTCTAATTCCTTATATGCAACTTCTGCTTTACCAGCAGCTTTTGCAAAAATATTTAAGATGGTATTAATTTCTTCCTTACTAATTTTTTCATCAGTAGAAATACCAATTGTTGTATCGTTAATGTAACGGAAGTTCAATTCTGCTTTTAATGCAGCTTCACGAATTTCTTCAACAGAAACTCCAGCAGGAACTACAACCTCTAATGTATCAAAGTAATTTTCTACATTTTGCTGATATCCTAATGCTTTTAATCCATCAGAAAGTTGACCTGCAGCAGAATGAATATGTGTAGCAATTCTCTTTAATCCTTCAGCACCATGATAAACACCATAGAAACCTGCCATTGTTGCCAATAAAGCCTGTGCTGTACAAATATTCGAAGTTGCTTTTTCACGCTTAATGTGTTGCTCACGAGTCTGCAATGCCATTCTAACCGCGTGATTTCCCTGAGCATCTTTGGTTACACCAATAATACGACCTGGAACATTACGTTTGTACGATTCACGGCAAGCAAGATAAGCTGCATGTGGTCCACCATAACCCATTGGAATACCAAAACGTTGAGTAGTACCTACAACAATATCAGCACCCCATTCTCCTGGAGGAGTTAACAATGTCAAACTCATTAAATCAGCAGCTACAGAAACCAATGATTCAACGGCATGAGCACGTTCCACAAAATCAGTATAATCTTCAATACTACCATTTGATGCAGGATATTGAACCACAGCGCCGAATACCTTATCAGTAAATTCAAAAGTCTTATAATCACCAATAACCAACTCAATTCCAAGAGGAGTTGCTCTGGTCATTAAAACATCCAAAGTTTGAGTATAAATTTTCTCATCAACAAAAAGTTGATTCGCTCCAGCCTTCTTCTTAGCACGAGAACGAAGTCCCTGCATCATGTACATGGTTTCACCCACTGCTGTTGCTTCATCAAGAAGAGAACAGTTTGCCAATTCCATTTTGGTTAAATCCAAAACCATAGTCTGAAAGTTCAACAAAGCTTCTAATCTACCTTGTGAAACTTCTGCCTGATACGGAGTATAAGGTGTATACCATCCTGGATTTTCCAGCACATTTCTTTGAATTACCGCAGGTGTAATGGTATCGTAGTAACCTTGTCCAATAAAAGTACGGAACAATTTATTCTTAGCAGCAATTCCTTTAATCTTCGAAAAATATTCGTATTCCGATAACGCTTGAGGTAAATCTAACGCTTTATCTAATCTAATATCCGAAGGGATTGTTTCTTCAATCAGGGCATCAATTGATGATGCGCCAACAGTTTCCAACATGGTTTTGATATCGCCATTGCGAGGACCAATGTGACGGGAAACAAACTTTTCGCTTGCCATATTGTTGTTAAAATTAGTTGTTGTTATAAAATATTTGTGAGTGTAAATGTAAGAAAAGAATTAAGATTTAGAAGTCTAAGTTAACGATTTCGGACTCTGTTTTTTAACATTCTACCACAATCTACACAAAGCTCTTAACAAATTGTTTTATAGACGAATACAAACCTGATATTTGTCATATTTTCTATGGTAAATTTGGTCGTTCTCCATTCTTTAAAAATCTTATTAAATCCTTCTCGAAATCTATAATAAAAAAAACCTCTTCTAAGTGAAGAGGTTTTTTCTAAAAATATTTTTATAAGCCTTTCAGAAACACATTGTTATTTCTTTCGTGCCCTATACTGGTTGCAGGTCCATGTCCGGGGTAAACACTCACTTCATCATCTAAAACAAGAAGTTTGGTTTTGATTCCTTCAATTAGCTGTTCGTAATTACCGTATGGCAAATCTGTGCGTCCAATACTTTCTCTAAACAAAACATCGCCAACAATGGCAAACTTTTGATCTTCATTGTAAAAAACGACATGACCTGGTGAATGACCTGGCACATGCAATACTTTCAATTCAGAATTTCCAAATTTAATAATATCACCATCAACAATTGCAGTTCCCATTTTTGGAGGCTCAACTACATTTTCCAAGCCCAAACGAACACCATAATTTGGAGCTTCAGCTAAAAGAAATTCATCATCTTTATGAGCATGAGTAAGCAATCCGAACTGATCCTTCATGAACTGATTTCCCAAAACATGATCGATATGCAAGTGAGTGTTCAATTGTTTTACCAATTTCAATCCTTTTTTCTCAACAAAATCGATTAGTTTTTTGCCTTCATCTTCGAAAAAAACACCACAGTCTATCAAAACTGCTTCTCCTGTTTCATCGTGTAGAATATATGTATTTTCTTGCCAGTGATTAACCACCAAAGTTTCAATCGTAATCATATCATTATTTTTTAAGTAGCCCAAATTTACATCTTATTACATTAGTAGAAAAATCAAAGTGTTTAAAATTTCAATTCAAATTTATCCAATACTTTATATACAGGTCCTGATTGATTTAAAATACTCTCCATTAAAACAATCTCTTCAACAGCAAACGACTCATCCTCCCAATTTGCATAAGAATCTAAAATGGAGTTAACCCAGTCAGGATTTTTAACGCCCATTTTAATTCTGCCTAATGTTACATGAGGTGAAAAGCGCACATCTCCTATTTCCACAATATATTTTAATTGCTTTACTATTTCTGCATGAAGATTGTAAATTATTTCATCGCTGTTAACGCCCAACCACAATACTCTTGGTTTAGAATTGCTAGGGAAAGCCCCTAGTGATTCTAGTTGAATATGAAACTGAGGAATATTTCTCACCAATTCTCTCAACCTGTTTTTTATCAAAGGAATTTTTCGAATATCAGTAGTACCTAGAAAGCAAAGAGTGATATGTAATCCTTTAATATCAACCCATTTTATCCATTCATCTTTTAATTCGACTTGTACTTGTCGAAAAATCTTACGAATTTGATTGGTATTGGCTATCTTTATTGCTATAAATATTCGCTTTGTTTCCATGAGCTTGTTTCGGTTTCTATTTCTGATCAATTTCTAAAGTTAAAAGTGATTCATAAATCAAGTATCTTAAAACTAAATCATATCAAAATGAATTCAAAGAAAAAATTTGCTGTTGTTCTTGCTGGTTCGGGTGTATACGATGGATCTGAAATTCATGAGGCAACTTTGGCTCTTTATGCGATCTCGAAAAATGGAGGTGAATATCAAATATTTGCTCCCGACAACGATCAGTTTCACGTAATCAATCACATTACAGGTGAAGAAATGCCAGAGAAAAGAAACGTGTTGGTGGAAGCTGCTCGAATTGCTCGTGGTAATATTAAAAACCTGAAGGAATTTAAAGCCGATGAATTTGATGCAATTCTTTTTCCAGGAGGATTTGGTGTAGCAAAAAACTTATGTACATTTGCTTTTCATGGTCCAGATTGCCAGGTGAATACAGATGTTGAAACAGCATTAAAAGCTATGCACACAGCCAGTAAGCCTATTGGTGCACTTTGCATTGCTCCAGCTCTTATAGCAAAAATTTTGGGTAAAGTAGAAGTTACAATTGGTCAGGATACAGGCACTGCTGAAGCTATTACTTCACTTGGTGCAACGCATGTAAATACCAATCACGGTGAAATCGTTTTTGATAAAGAAAATAAAATCGTAACCACACCTTGTTATATGCTTGATGCAACAATTGCTCAAATTGGCGAAGGAGCCGAAAATGTGGTAAAAACAATTATGGCATTATAAACGAAAACCTAATTGTTGGCTTAATGTTATTTTACTTTAAGCCGACAAAACCTTATTTCATCTATGAAAAATCGCAATACAAAAGATGTTGGTGAAAATCACATCTATGCTTTTATCCTTTCCAATTTATTTTTATTTGTCGGAATTTTCTTCTCTTTAAATTCAGTATCAGAAGTTGCCATTCTTTTTTATTCCCTATCCTTAAACCTATTTTCGATATGGGTTATTTTTTATTCTTCATTAAAAAAGAAACTTGCACATTACACAGAGTATTTTAACAATTTGAAAATTGGTATTTTATGTGTTGCTGCAATTTTACCTGTATTTTTAATGCTTATCCCCCTATTGGTACAACCCGATTTAAGTAAAACATTATTGTTGGGTTTAAGCTGGATTGTATGTTTAATAAGTAAAGCTCTCCTTTCTAATTATTACTCGTGGGAATTAAATGCCGAACAATTAATGAATAATTATAGAATGAATATTGGTGATACCAGAGATGCAAAATTCGAAGAATTAAAGAGTTTTATTGAGATCAATCCTGATAAGTTTGCTCGTTATGTTGAAAAATCTGAATTGTATGATGATAGGATTGAGGATTTTATTACATCCAAAACTCATTAAGAATTTAAACATCTCCTCCTGTTAAATTATTCCAATTATCTGAGAATCCATTTTTATTATCTCTTTGTTTCAATTTTACCTTAATATCTGATTTATCATCTTTTAAAATATTATAAACAATAAATCCCCAAATAAAAGGAACTAAAAATGTTAAAATAATATTATAATTCTTTTGCTTTTCACTTAAGGAATTAGAATTACTAATTTGTCTAAAAACAAAGTATAAATACACCAAATAAATAATTATTCCACAAATTAAGATGAGCTCATAATTTTTAAAAGAAAGTTATAACTCTTTCTATAAATATCAGATATTTAATTAATCCTTTTCATTGGTAATTTTCGTGGAGGTCTTAATTCCTGATTTTTCATTCTGTCTAATATTTCTTCTACCATCCAATCATCACCTAAAGGATCGTATTCAGCTTTTAAGGATGTGCCAAACATTACAGCTATCGATTGCCAAAAAATGGCAGTAAACGATCCTTTCAATTCTTTTAAATGATGATAACTGCTATTTCCTGTTTCTCTATCAATCAATTTCATTAAAAGTTTACCTTGAGAGATTTTCAATTTCATTAAAGGCTTCTTATACTCCTTCATTAAACCTTTGTATTCCTTTCGAATTAACTTTCTTCTGGCTTTTTTACTATCAAGAGATTTAAGTTGAATATTTAATTGCTCAATGGTTTTATTGGCAGCTTCAGCATACGGATAGACAACTCGAATATTTCGAACTGTCCTCCAATATTTACGAGTTGACCGATAATGTTTTCTCCTCTTTCTCTTGTAGTGCTTAATTTTAACTTCGTCGAGATTGACATGCAAATTGGTATCAAGAAAAACAACTGTATCCATCTTATTATGAACAAATAGTAAATTAATTGATTTTGCTTCTACAACACTGGTAAAAACAAAAACGAATATCAAAACCAGACCTATTTTAAAATATCGAATATCCACAATTCAAATTTAAACTTTCTATCTTTAAACGAACTTCCTAAATCCTATTAACATGAAAAAAATTACTCCTCTGTTTTTTTTACTGATACTATCCATATTTGTTAATGCTCAAGACAGAATTACCGGATTAAACTTCACAACAAGATCTGAAGTTATAGCTCAAAACGGAATGGCTTGTACCAGTCAACCTTTAGCAACACAGGTTGCTTTAGATATTTTAAAAGCAGGTGGTAATGCCATTGATGCAGCCATTGCAGCGAATGCTACACTTGGTTTAATGGAACCAACAGGATGCGGGATTGGTGGAGATATTTTTGTAATTCTTTGGGATGCAAAAACTCAAAAATTATATGGATTAAATGGTAGTGGAAGATCTCCAAAATCACTAAATCTTGATTATTTCAAAGAAAATAAATTCGATAAAATACCATCATTTGGTCCTCTACCAGTTTCTGTTCCAGGTTGTGTTGATGGTTGGTTTACTTTACATGATCGATTTGGTAAAATGGAAATGGCAGATATTTTAAATCCCGCTATTCAATATGCTAAAAATGGTTTTCCAGTTAGTGAACTAATTTCATATTATATGAATGCCAGTGGAAATAGATTAAAGAAATACAAGGGATTTGCAGAAACCTATATGCCAAATGGCAAAATGCCACAGAAAGGTGAAATCTTTAAAAATCCTTATTTGGCTAATACCTACAAGAAAATTGCAAAAGGAGGTCGCGATGCATTCTATAAAGGTGATATTGCAAAAACAATTTCTAAATACATAAAAGAGCAAGGAGGATTTCTTTCTTACGAAGATTTGGCATCTCATAAATCAGAATGGGTAGATCCAATACCGATAGATTATAGAGGATATACTGTCTGGGAATTGCCTCCCAATGGTCAGGGTACAGCAGCATTACAAATTTTAAATATTCTAAAATATCATGATATTGCAAAAATGGGTTTTGGCAGCACTGATTATTTACACACATTCATCGAAGCCAAAAAATTGGCTTTCGAAGATAGAGCAAAATTTTATTGTGATCCTGATTTTTCCAAAATTCCAATTCGCCAGTTAATTTCAAACGAATATGCTTTGGAAAGAAAAAAACTAATCAATCCAAAAAGAGCAGCAAAAGAATATCCTGCCGGGGAACTGGAACAAGGAAATACAATTTACCTAACCATTGCCGATAAGGAAGGAAATATGGTTTCCTTAATACAAAGTAATTATCGTGGAATGGGATCTGGAATGACTCCTGATAAATTAGGTTTTGTACTACAAGATAGAGGTGAACTTTTTAGTTTGGAAGAAGGGCACGCAAATGTTTATGCACCAGAAAAGCGTCCTTTTCATACAATTATTCCAGCTTTTATCACTAAAAATGGCAAACCATTTATTAGTTTTGGTTTAATGGGTGGATCGATGCAACCACAAGGACATGCACAAATTGTAACTAATTTAATTGATTTTGGCATGAATCTTCAGGAAGCTGGAGATGCTCCTCGACTTCGTCATGGTGGATCATCTCAACCTACTGGCGAAAAAATGACTGATGGAGGTTGGGTTAGTCTGGAATCGGATTTTTCATATCAGGTAATTCGGGAACTTTTACAAAAAGGGCATAAAATTAAATTTGATGCAGGTGGATATGGTGGCTATCAGGCAATCATGTATGATGCTGAAAAAGGAGTCTATTTTGGTGCTTCTGAATCTAGAAAAGATGGTCAAGCTGCAGGGTATTAATGATTAATTTTAAATCATTTTATTTTACATATCTCATAATATTAATCGTGAATGGTGTCGCAGTCTATTTATCAAGATTTAAAAGGTTTTAAGCTCATTTCAGAAAAAATGAAATTTACTTAACGCATTCCTTTTGTATGCACCGAAATTTTATTTCTTTTGCAAATTACAAAATCAAGTATTTTTACAACAAACAACTTTATATAACAAGAGATAACATAGCAGGCATGACTAAGTATGTAGAATTAGATGTTAGATCGGAGATTGGTGAATTGGAGGGAGTAATCCTTCATACTCCGGGTTCGGAAGTTGAGAATATGACTCCTGAGAATGCCGAACGAGCACTTTATAGCGATATCTTAAACCTTGCTGTTGCAAGAGAAGAGTACAAGCAATTAAGCGGAGTACTTGGCGAGATAGCTGAAACTTATCAGGTAAAAGATTTATTGGCTAATGTTCTGAAAAACGAAAAAGCCAAAGAAGAAATTATCGATAAGATTTGCCTTATGGAACCACAGGTAGGTATTAAAGGAAATACCTATTGCATTAAGGATTATTTGCTTGATCAGGATCCAGTGGAACTAGCAAGATTATTAATTGAAGGTGTACCTCTTAAAGCTGATAATTTAACCAAGTTTCTAAGTAAGGAGCGCTATGCAATGCGTCCATTGCACAATTTTTTCTTTACTCGTGATGCTTCCATGTCAGTTTTGGATGAAGTATTAATTGGAAAAATGGCTAATGGTGTTCGCGATCGCGAATCATTAATTATGCAAGCGATTTTCGATTATACTCCAGAGTTCAAAACCAAAACAGTTAATCCAATTGACAATCCTTTAGTGGATCCAAATTGTATGATTGAAGGTGGTGATGTTTTGATTGCTCGTGATGATATTTTAGTTATTGGAAATGGAACAAGAACAACATCTCAGGGAATTGACTTTATTTTGGCTCAATTGCTTTCTCAAAAAGAGAAAAAACAGCGTCATATCTTAGTTCAGGAATTGCCTTCTCATCCAGAATCCTTTATCCACCTGGATATGGTTTTCACTTTATTAGATGTAGACAAGTGTATGGTTTACGAACCACTAATTGTTCGTCCTAACAAATATCAAACTGTTCACATTACTATAGAAAACGGTAAGGTAATTAACATCAAGCGAGAAAATAATCTACTTCAAGCTCTTAAGAAATTAGGAATGGATCTTAAGCCTATTTATTGTGGTGGAAATAATGATCCTTGGAATCAAGAAAGAGAACAATGGCATAGTGGTGCTAATTTCTTTGCTGTAGGACCTGGTAAAGTAGTTGGATATGGAAGAAATATCCACACGATGGAAGCTATGAATAAAAATGGTTTCGAAATTCTTCGTGCAAAAGATATTATTCGCCATAAGGTTGAACTTTCTGATTACGAAAAATACGTAATTACAATTGAAGGATCTGAATTACCTCGTGGTGGTGGCGGTGCACGTTGCATGACAATGCCAGTGCGTCGTAAACCAGTTAATTGGTAATCATTTCAACAAAATAACACACAAAGGAATCCTATTCGGATTCCTTTTTTTATTTTTGTGCCTGATAAAGTAAGAATAGTAGCAAGATTGATATGAGAAAATTAAAAAACAGCGAATTAGAACGCAAAAGCATTGACGAGTTTAAGCAATCGGAGAAAACTCCAATCGTAATTGTTTTAGACAATGTAAGAAGCCTGAACAATATTGGCTCGGTGTTTCGCACTTCTGATGCCTTACTTATCGAAGCTGTCTATCTGTGTGGTATAACAGCTACTCCTCCGCACCGTGAATTACATAAAACTGCATTGGGAGCTGAAGATTCTGTAAATTGGGAATATTTCAAAAATACTGAAGATTCAGTTGCCCAACTTAAAGAAAATGGATTCGAAATTTATTCGGTAGAACAAGCTCAGAATAGTATTTCGCTAGAAAAATTTGAGGCTGACACATCAAAAAAATATGCTCTTATTTTCGGTAATGAGGTAAAAGGAGTTCAGCAAAAAATTGTAGATTCTTCTGATGGTTGCATTGAAATTCCACAATTTGGCACGAAACATTCTTTCAATATTTCAGTTAGCTGTGGAATTGTTTTGTGGGATCTATTCTCAAAACTCAATTATAAGAAATAGTCTACTCTTTAAGATTAAACTCTAAAGTGGTAACTGTTCCCGGAAAGGCTTTATCTGTCATTTTCGAAAAGGTGCGATATCCAACTTGTTTCCAAACACCATTTCCCGATAGAATTTGTATTTTCCCTTGATTCTGTTCTATAAATTGGCGTATGGTAAACAAACCTATGCCACCTTTTTGAGCTCTTTTTGAGCTTGTACCACTTTTAACAGCCCATTCAATTGCTGAAATATCATTTCTTGAAAATTCCTTATCCGTCACAACTTCTTTTAATGTTTTTCCCCTACTCGCAACAGTAATATATAGTTTCTTATTATACACCGAAAAATAATGAGCTATAAAAACTTCATGACACTGACTGTGTACAAATGCATTACGGAAAACTTCGGCAACACAAAGTTGAACCGCCATTTTTAAATGTGGATTAAGTGTTACATCTGGTCTTTCAGGAAAAATTCTTGTTTCCAGATATTCTGATAATGCTTCTTCATCAGCTGTTCCAAAATACTGACATTTGATTAAATGCTTCCAAAGAAATTTTTTGGTTGCTCCATTAATCAGTTTTTTAGTATTGAACAGATTCGAAATAGATTCCTGTAATCCGAGTAAACGAACTTTGTTGCGTTTTTTTTCTAATGTAGCTATTAAACATCCCAAAACCGAAAACAAATTCGATTCAAAAACTTTAGTTTCTTCAAAGTTCAAAACAACCTCTTCAGCGTAACATTTTCTGGTTTTTTCATATGTTTCAATGAAAAAAACCATAGCCTGAAAATTATTTGTCACTTTTTGCGGAATATCAACAACTGTCTTTTTCATACTAAATCCTTAATTAATAGGATCGACTAAGATAAAAAAATCACTCTATATAATGCATATATAAATAAAAAAAGGCGCCCGTAATGGGCGCCTTTCATATATATCGTAATTCTAAATTACTCAACAATAGCTTTGAATTTAGCATCTTCAAATACTTTTGCAAATTCCATATCAGTTTTTGCAGTAGCTTTTAAAGCAGCATCCTTAGCAACAGCAGTTTCAAGGTTTGTGAAAACCAAGTTGTTGTTGTCAGTTCTAGCACCAACTACAGCTTTCAAATAGTAAACCATAGCAGCATCGCTAGTGTTAGCATTTAATTTATCAAGAGCAACATTGTATTTTCCATCAAGGATGTTAGCTAAAACAGCATTTACACCGTTACACTCACCAAAGTGCTTAACAGCAGTGTTGTATTCAGCTTTCTTAACAGATACAATACCTAAGTTGTAGTTAACTTCTTTACCAGCACCTGTAGCAGCTCCGAAAAGAACTTCAGCTTCAGCAACGTTACCGTTAACCAACTCAACAGCACCTAAGTTATTCTTAACAACCGCATTGTTAGCAGATAATTTATCAGCTTTCTCGAAGTTAGATTTTGCATCAGCAACTTTATTCATTCCGAATAAAATCATACCAGCATCGTTAAAACCTCTCCAGTCGTTAGAGAATTGCTTCTTAGCAGCTTCGTAAATTTTCAACTTATCATCAGCAGAATCAACTAAAGTTGCAGAAAATAATAATTCTTCAACGTTTAATTCAGCAGGATTATTCATTGCAAGATCTTTCAACTGAGCGTCAGTTTTACCAATTAGGTCAACGTTAACAGTAAATTTAGATCTTCTTAATTTAGGAAGTACTTCTTTCTTTACATCATCAAAAGCAGCAGAAATGTTTCTGATTTCTTTTTCACGTACTTCAGGATCTGAGTACATAGAAAGAACACGTAGAATCAATTCTTTATCCTGGATGTTTGAAGCTTTCATCAACTTCTGGAAACCTTCCCAGTCTTCTGGAGTTACTTTAGACTTGAAGAAATCTTCAGCAGCATACTCTTGCATCTTAGCTTTCTTCATCTCTTTTTTGATGTACTTTGAAGAAGAAACTTCACGCTTACCAGCTAGTTTCTCATTCCAGTCTTGCTTTCCATCAGGAGAAGCATAAGCTGAAACTTCTACACCTTTATATTCTTTGTTCTCGTCAGCTTTAACTGCATCTAAATATGCTTTTAATGCTTTCACATCTTCAGCTTTCATTTCTGACCAACGAACCTGAGAGCTGTTGATTAGGTAATGAAGATCTGCTTCCTGAGTTTCAGGAATAATTCTTTGGAAAGCATCTTTTCCTACGATGTTTCGAGGAGTGTTTTGAACCATAGTAGCTGTTGCGATAACACCATCAGCAATTTTATATGGATCAAAATCTACAGATTTTTCACCTTTACTACCAACCATTCTTACTTCAAGGTCAGAAATTCTCATCGCTTGCTCGTAAGGAATCTTACCAGTATAAGTGATTGTTTTACCAGTTTCAAAAGGAACTACAGTATTGTTTCCTTGAACTTTTTCACCTTGTAAAGTCTTAGAAGGAAAAGCTTTTTCGCCACCTTCATATTTAAGAACCGGAGTTGCAACAACAACTACGTTCTTATTAAAATACTTTGCAGGAATGTTTACAGTAACTTTTACATCAACCATATCAGCATGTGCTTCCAATACTTCAGGAGTCACCTGATACTTGATGTTACTAGCTTCTTTCTTCATTTTGTTTAGTCCGGCACAACTTGAAAGTACGATACCAGCTAACGCTAAAGAAGCTAAGGAAATAACCTTTGATCTTTTCATAACAACTACTTAATTATTTTAACTTTTAAAATTATAATCCAGTTCAAAAACAAATTTAAGAAAATTTTATGCAAATTAAATTTATTCGATCTTTTTATTTGAATATTCGGGGCTTTCAGAGAATTACTCTATTAACACCAAATTTACATTCAGTATTAAATATTGTTTCTGTAATTTTCTTATAATCTTCTTTGTTATTTACAAAGTCAATGTCGTTAGTATCAATCACTAAAAACTTTAAACCTCTTTGCTGTTTAAAGAAATCGAAATAGCTTTCCTGAATCTTTGTTAAATAATTTGCGGTAATATCTTGTTCATATTCTCTTCCTCTATTCTTAATGTTATGCAACAATTTTTCCGCATTTGAATGCAAATAAACATACAAATCAGGCTTAGGTAAAGAGTTGTAAATAATATGAAAAAATTGACGATACAAAGTATACTCATCATCTTGCAAGGTTTGCTTCGAAAAAATGAGAGACTTCATGAAGTAATAATCTGAAATGGTAAAAGATTTAAACAAATCTCTTTCACTCAGTTCTTTTTTCAATTGATTATATCGATCGGCAAGAAACGACATTTCTAATGGAAAAGAATACTTATCTGGATCTTTATAAAATTTCGGTAAAAAAGGATTCTCAGCGAACTGCTCCAATATCAATTTTGCATTACATTCCTCTGATATTTTGCGAGAAAGCGTTGTTTTACCTGCGCCAATATTTCCTTCAATTACGATAAAATTATAATCCATTAAAAACAAGTTTCAGTTTTGGAGACATAAAAATAGAAAATGAGCGGCAAATATCAGTCTTTTTTTGAAAAAAGGAAAAGCCATTTCGAATAAAAAATTCAAGAATGACTTCTCTTTGATTAAACTATTTTTTAAAACGACTAATTAAGTTCAGGTGTTATTCCCATATTGTGGAAAATAAAAGACCAAATATCAGTGTATTCCTCGATTTGTTTTGACGTTGGCATTCCGCCTCCATGTCCTGCTTTAGATTCAATCCTAATAAGCACAGGATTAAAACCCGAGTACTTTTCTTGCAAGGTTGCGATGTATTTAAATGAATGAGCTGGCACAACACGATCATCATGATCAGCAGTGGTAACCATTACAGCAGGATAATTAACATCCTGAATGTTGTGTATTGGCGAATATTTCAATAAATAATCAAACATTTCCTTATTATCAGCACTAGTTCCGTAATCTCCAGCCCAAGCCCAACCAATTGTAAACTTGTGATAACGCAACATATCCATTACTCCAACTTCTGGTATAGCAACTTTAAATAAATCAGGACGCTGATTGATAACTGCTCCTACTAACAAACCACCATTCGAGCCTCCTTTTAAAGCCAGTTTATCGGGATTGGTATATTTATTATCAATTAAATATTCTGCCGCTGAAATGCAATCATCAAATACATTTTGCTTGTTTAATTTTGTTCCTGCCTGATGCCAATCTTCACCATATTCTCCACCACCACGCAAATTAGCGACTACATATACACCTCCATTTTCTAACCAAACCAATCTTCTAGGTGTAAAATAAGGAGTTAAACTAACATTAAATCCTCCATAACCATACAGTAAACATGGATTATCTCCATTCAGTTTTGTTCCTTTTTTATACACAATAAACATTGGCACTTTTGTTCCATCCTTACTTATGTAGAATTTTTGTTCGGTTACAAAATCATCTGGATTAAAATTAATTTTAGGTTGATAAAATATTTCTGATTTCCCTGTTGTGAAATCGTACTTATATGCTACATCAGGAGTCGTAAACGATTCGAAACTGTAAAATGCAATGTTCTCATCTTTTTTACCCGAAAAACTTCCTGCAGTTCCAATCCCAGGTAATTCTACATTTGATTCAAATGTTCCGTCTAACTTTAAGATTTCAATTTTTGAGTAAGCATCGTTCATATATGAGGCTACCATTTTTCCTCCCGCCAGCTTAACGCCACTCAAAACATTTTCCTTTTCAGGAATAAGAACCTCCCAATTCTCTTTGGTAGGATTATTTACATCAACTTCAACAACCTTGTATTTAGGTGCACCATTATTGGTAAACATTAATAATTTTCCATCAACATCATCAATAATGCTATGATTCAGTTCAATATCATCTGTAATTAATGTAAACTCGGAAGATTTATTTGTCAGATCTTTAAAATAAAGGGCATTTCCATGACTCGCTCCCATTTCTGAGAGAATCAAGTACTTTTCGTCATCGGTTACTCCAACTCCATAAAGTCTTTTCGGAAACTTCGAATTCTCATAAATCAACTCATCCTGTTCCTGTTTGTTTCCCAACTTGTGATAATATACTTTGTGATATTCGTTAGAATTTGACAATTCACCACCTTTTTCAGGTGCATCGTAACGAGAATAAAAAAAACCATTTTTATACCAGGAAACTCCGGTAAACTTTAACCATAGTAAATGATCATCTAAATCTTTTCCTGTAGTAATATCACGAATATACAATTCATTCCAATCCGATCCTGATCGAGCAATTCTGTATGCTAAATACTTGCTATCTTCAGACACAGCTATACCTGCAAGAGCAACCGTACCATCCTCCGATAAGGTATTTGGATCAAGTAAAATTGTTGCTTCATCGTCCAATGATTTTTGAACGTATAAAACATACTGATTTTGCAATCCATTATTCCGATAATGAAAATACAAATCGCCCTTCTTAAAAGGAACTCCAACTTTAGGATAATTCCATACCTCAGTAAGTCGTTTATTAATTTTTTCTCGATTCGGTATTTGCTCGAGATAAGCATCGGTGATCTTATTTTGTGCAATCACCCAATTCTTAGTTTCCTCCGAATTGTCATCTTCAAGCCAACGATAAGGATCTTGAACTTCTGTGTCGAAATATACATCAACAGTATCGACTTTTTTCGATAAAGGATAATTCATTTTTTCTTTTGGATTTGAACAAGCTCCAACAATCATGCAAGCGATTATGGGCAAAACTATGTGTTTCATGTAGCAAAAATTTAGAATTTATAGAAGTATTGTTGTGTATTTAACTAGTTAATCTAAAATACAATATACTTCACTCAAATCCTAAATCTGTTTGCCCTCGCGTTTACACAATTTATCTTTTTTACTTCCTAAAATATTGCCTGCAGTTAATCCAACTCCTGTGCATAAAAAGAACGTTGTTGGATTAAAACTAAAAAACATACCGTAAGAAACCAATAAACCAAACACAAGACCAACCAATGAGAATATGGCAGAATAAGTGTAGGTAAAATGATGAGCCTGATAAATCTGATGCGCATCCTTTAAATGCTTTATAAGTTTCTCAACTCTCTTTTCGTATTCGCTTCGATTTACACCCGATTTATTAATCAATCGATCCAAATCATCAACGATATTCTCTAATTCTTTCCTTCCATATTTACAATCTAAACACGAAGATTGCTTATCCAATATAGCTGCGATTCGTTTTAACTTCTCGATCTGATAAAATCGATAATCACGCACCGAAATCAATTCTTGTGCTTGTTCATCAACTTTCTTCGATATTTTATCAAGCCAGGTTTCTTCCATATTACTTTTTGTTTGAACTGCTAATTTAAGTATTCAGTTTAGAGCAAAAAAAAATCCCGGAATAAATCCGGGATTTCAAAACATATAATAAAATAATTATTTGTCTTTTTTCTCTGGCTTAGGCAAAAGAACCTTTCTTGAAAGTTTCAATTTACCAGATTTAGCATCAATATCGATCAATTTCACTTCGATTTCCTGACCTTCTTTCAATACTTCATCAACAGTGTTTAGTCTGCGATGCTCGATTTCAGAAATGTGAAGTAAACCATCTTTACCAGGAAGAACTTCAACGAAAGCACCAAAGGCAACAATCGACTTCACTTTTCCTTTATAGATAGTTCCAACCTCTGGAACAGCTGTGATACCTTTGATACGACCTAGTGCAATATCAATGGCTTCTTTGTTGTCAGCTGAGATATCAACATGACCTTTTCCATCAACTTCTTCGATAACGATAACCGCACCCGAAGTTTCTTGAATCTCCTGAATAATCTTACCACCTGGTCCGATTACTGCACCAATCATATCCTTAGGAATAACAAGTGATACAATTCTTGGAGCGTGAGGTTTAAGATCTTCTCTTGGAGTCTCAATTGTCTCAGAAATCTTATCTAGAATATGAAGACGACCGTCACGAGCTTGCATTAGAGCTTGCTCCAATACTTCGTATGGAAGTCCGTCAACTTTAATATCCATTTGAGTCGCAGTAATACCATCTCTGGTTCCTGTTACTTTAAAGTCCATATCACCCAAGTGATCTTCATCACCTAAGATATCAGAAAGAACAGCATATTTTTTAGCACCTTCAGTCGAGATTAATCCCATTGCGATACCTGTTACTGGCTTTTTGATTTGAATACCTGCATCCATTAATGCTAGTGTACCTGCACAAACTGTTGCCATTGAAGACGAACCGTTTGATTCAAGGATATCAGAAACAACACGGATAGCATATGGAGAATCTGCTGGAATCATACCTTTAAGGGCACGGAACGCTAGGTTACCATGACCTACTTCACGACGGCTAACACCACGGTTTGGACGGGCATCACCGGTTGAGAATGATGGGAAATTATAGTGAAGAACAAACTTCTCTTTTCCTCTGTAAAGTACATCGTCAACGATTTTTTCATCTAACTTAGTACCTAAAGTTACTGATGTTAACGATTGAGTCTCACCACGTGTAAATACAGCTGATCCGTGAGCACCTGGAAGG
>Ga0193955_1000682_pt1 | contig 18073 bp, 9 predicted proteins | sample BB_6_MG_FD_140343 | JGI IMG/M metagenome (GOLD analysis project Ga0193955, IMG submission 140343) | Microbial mat bacterial communities from the Broadkill River, Lewes, Delaware, United States - BB_6_MG | ecosystem: Environmental > Aquatic > Freshwater > River > Microbial mats | place: USA... | reverse complement strand
TAAAGGAATAGAATGAAAGAGTATATTAAGTATCTATATAATTTAGAAGATGCTTTTCAAGAAGAACAAAATGCAAAGGATAGTATTGAACAAGATTATCCATCAGAGACATTACCTACAAATAAATACAATGAAAGAAATCAAAGGCTAGAAAAAGTTAAAAATACTTTTGATAGTAAGTTTCAAAAGAATATCTCTCTGCTTGATAAAAAAATAAAATCTATTAGAAACCTACAGCCAAATTTAACACAACTTAGTATTAGCAAAAAAGATAAATTTCCCAATTTTATAATATTTGGAAGAATGAAAATAGTTCATAAAAATATAAAAGATGACCTCTACATACCTAGAGTATTGACTTTCCCTATTGAAAAAGCTTTCTATTCTTATAAAATAGAAAACATATATTATATTCAGCAATTTATTTTAAGGGTACTTCAAATTTCTCCGTTAAATAAGCTTGAATTTGTTTTAATTGATACTTTAACTTTAGGAAAATCATTGTCTTTTATAAGGGGTGTTTTAGATAATGATTTTATATATAAACAAAGAATATTAACATACAGTGATGAAATAGAAGAGAGTTTAAAGCATACTGCTGATTATCTTGAAAGTTTAATACAAAAACAGTTAGTAGGATATAAAGATTGGAATGATTTCAATAATGAAAATTCAAAATCTATTTTACCATTAAAAGTTATTGTAATAGTTGGAGTACCTGAACAATTTTCAAACAATAGTATAATGTATTTAAAACGGATTATTAAATTTGGTCCCAAAGTTGGTATTTTACCACTTTTAATTATCGAAGATAATGGAAAGATTGAGGATATAAAAGAGTTATTAGTTAAGTATGGCAATGATTTAGAAAATATAAAATCAAAATTTAAAGAAAAGTTTAAAATACTAAAACTTGAGGATTCATTAGAATTACTACCCAACAAGGATGAATTAAATAAATTATTGAAAAATATTAATCATTTTTATAGCAAAGAATCTCAAATAAAAAGTGAAATAGATGAGTTGTGGGATAAAGCAGAATTTTGGCAATCTAATTCAAAAAATGGAGTTAAAATACCAATTGGATGGGATGTAAATCAAGAAAAGATTTATTTTAGAATAGGATTTGATGACTCTGAACACCACACATTAATAGGTGGAAGAAGTGGAAGTGGTAAATCTAATCTACTTCATGTCATGATTCAAAATATTTCTTATTTTTATTCTCCTGATGAAGTGGAACTTTTTTTATTAGATTATAAAGAAGGTGTTGAATTTAATAGTTATGTTAGTCCTCCTCTTTTGCACTCATCACTTATTGCAATTCATAGTGATATAAATTATGGACAAACTTTTTTGGAATATATTATTGAAGAAAAAAATAGAAGGTCTCAATTATTTAAAAATAAAAATGTAAAAGATTTTAAAGAATACAGAGAAAACAATAATATACTATCAAGGTTCGTAATTGTTATAGATGAATTTCAAGTTTTATTTAGCATGAAAAATTCAAAAAAAATAGAAGATTTATTTAGTGAAATTTTAAGAAAAGGTAGAAGTTATGGCATACACTTAATTCTTTCTACTCAAACATTGAAAGGTATAACAGCAAACTCAATGTCACAGCTAAAAAGTCAAATAGGTAATAGAGTAGCATTGGTTATGAGCGAAGAAGATTCAATGTCAATTTTAAGTACTCAAAATGTTGAAGCTGCGAAGTTAAAAGGGAAACCAGAAATTATTTATAACAATATGGGAGGAATAAAAGATGGGAATAAAAAGTGTTTTATCCCTTATGCTTCAAGAGAAAATTTAGATATATTATTAGAATTGGTAAATGGACAAGATTATATAAAAGATATAAATATTTATGATGGAGAAACTTTACCTGATTTTCCAAGTAATGACTTTTTTAAAAATAATAAGTTTGAGTTATATTTAGGTAAAGAGCTAAACTTTCAGGAGAATAAATTTAAAATTGAATTTAAAAAAGAGATTGGAAATAATCTTATTGTATCTGGTCGTGGAAAAATTGAAAAGCAAAATATTATAGATAGTATTTTGAAAAATTTAGTAAATAATACTAAAGTTAAAAATATTTATTATATAGCACAAGATGAAGAAATTGTACTTGATAGTATTATTGAAATATCTAGTGAAGATATTTTTAATAAAGATTTAGAAGAAAATAGTTTCATCATAATAGATTCTTTTGATGGATTAAATGAGTTGCATCCTAAACAAGGCTATGTTCCTGCATCAAAAGAGTTGTCTTTGGCTGATAAGTTTAAAGATATTGTTGAATTTGGCTACAAAAAGAGTATATATGTAATTTTATTTATAGATAATTATAAAAGAGTGCAAACTAAACAAAGAGATTTTTTATCATTATTTGAGCTTAGATATGGATTTAATCTTAACGAAGAAAGTGCCAATTCTTTATTATCTGTTTCGAATACAACAATGATGAAATCAATACCAAAAAATCAAGGAGTATATTCAAATTTAATTACTTCTGATACAGTATATTTCAAACCATATAGGAATAAAAATGATTAATATTTTTTTAGATACAACAGGCAGTATGTCTGAAATGGGTAAAAATAGTGGAGCAATATATATTGTGAAATCTATTCAGGACTATTGCGAATTTCACAATATAAAAACATCTCTTTATAAACTTGATGGTAGCCATATTTATAATTTAACATCATTGGTATTTAATGACAAGTTAAATCTAAATAGCTTAAATAATTTTGAGAATAGTATTATTGTAAGTGATGGGTTACTTGATTGTGAAGATGAAAATTTAGTGGATGTATCCATATCCGTAGGGATTGATTGTGATGAAAATAATTTAAGTAAGATAGCTAAAAAAATGTTTGAAAGTGATAATACTATAGCATCTCTTGAATATTTACTCTATCAAGCTAATCTAAAAAATGAATCAGAAGAGATAGAGGATGAAGATGAATGGTAATAAATGGATAGGTTGGGGAGTATCACAAATTGGTCCTCTACATATTAAAAATAATATTCCAAATCAAGACTCTTTTATTGTCAAAGAATATAATTGGGGAATCGTTGGAGTTGTCTGTGATGGACTAGGAAGTAAAAAATATTCTCATATTGGCTCTAATGCCTTGGTAAAATCTATAGTTCAAGTGAGTGAAGTATTTGATTTTTCTAAAGATATTACATTATTTGAACCTTTAGTATTTGATGAATGGAAAGAAAATATAAATCCATATAAAGAAGAAGAGACATCTACAACCTTACTTTTTGTAATTATAAAAAATAGCAAAATATATATTGGTAGAGTAGGAGATGGAGCTATAGCTATTTTTGGAAAAGATAGTTTACTTATTGAAGAAGATAAAGATTCATTTACAAACTATACAACACCTTTTGGAAGAGATACTTTGATAGAGTGGGAAATTTATGATGAAGTAGAGGTCGATAGTATTATAATATGTAGTGATGGAATCTCTGAGGATATAGAGCATGATAAAAAATTAGATTTTTTTTCTAGCTATCTTTTAAACTATAAAGATATGAATTCTAAAATAAGAACTAAAGAGATAGAAAAGTGGTTAGAGAACTGGTCTGTTCGTGGTCATACAGATGATAAAACTATAGTAGCACTGATAAAGGGAAAAAATGAGTAAAAATAAATATATAGATGAATTTAATAATATTCACTATCTTGATGGTGAGTTGGGTCGTGGTGGACAAGGAGTTGTTTATAAAACAAAAGATGCTGATACGGTCATCAAAAGAGCATTATCTAATGAAAAAACGATTACGAATAAAAATGAGATAAAAAAGTTTCATCAAAAAATAAAAAAACTTATTTTCAAGCCACTTCCAAATAATATTAATATAGCGATACCATTAGTATTATTGAAAGATGAAGCTGGATATGTTATGAACCTTTTAAATGGTATGCAACCATTCTCAACGCTATTTCCTAGTGAAGTATCAAAAGAAAAAGCAGAGAAAATAGATATTCCTAATTTTTTAGAAGATCTACATAAAAAAGATAGAAGAAGTGCTTTTTATTTTGCTTATTATTTGAAAACAGGGGGACTTAGAAAAAGGCTTTACACTTTGAGTCGATTGGCGATTACATTAAATAGACTCCATGCTAGAGGACTTATATATTTTGATATTTCTCATAATAACATCTTTATAAATAACGATGAAATACCCTTGGTTTATTTGATTGATGCTGATAATATTGAGTATGAATCAATAAATAAAAACATAGTATATACTCCAAACTTTGAAGTTCCAGAAGTTGTAAATGGAGAATTTAATTCATTGTATAGTGATATTTATGCTTTTGGAATTTTAAGCTTTTTAACTTTAACAACTACACATCCTTTTGATGGTGAAGCAAATGGAAAAGCTGATTGGGATAGTGAGGATGAAAATATAAAAGAACAATGGGAGTTACCTTGGATAGAAGATAGTAATGATGATTCTAATAAAAGTAAGGCAGGACTACGACATAGTTTAACGATTACAGATGAATTAAATCAACTATTTCATAAACTTTTTGAGGAAGGTAAAAAAGATAAGTTTCAAAGATCCACTTTTCCATTGTGGATAGAATCTTTAGAAAAATCTGCTACACGAACTATAAAATGTTTAAACTGTACTATGAGTTATTATCATAATAAATTTGATATTTGTCCTTATTGTGACAGCCCCAAACCTAAAAGATTAATAGCCACATCATATTTATATAAAGATGGTCAAAAAATAAAAGAGAGATGGAATCTTGTTAAAGAGATTACAAAAGATACTAAAAGAATAGAACTACCTATTTATCTTTTTAAACCTTTTGACTTATTAAGGATTGATGATATTTTTTTAGAGATTAAATTTCCTAAAAAAACAAGAGTTGAATTGTCTTTTCAAAAATCTAATGAAAGTATATATTTTGAATCAAAAACACCAATGGTACTTTTTAACAAAAGAGTGGGACTAGGTAAGCTAGAAAAAGGCATATCCATAGTAACAGAGGGTGAGATAACAACTTTAGTGGAGATAAAAATAGAAGCATGATTTTAGATGTAATTAAAACAGATACAGTATTCAGAGTAGAGGCTAAAAATTTAAGTCAAGAAAGAGTTCCAAATGGAGAACTTGGATTTTTAAAATACACAAATAGTTATTCTATTTTCATAAATGAAAAACTATATGAAATCGAAATATTAGATAAAAATAAACTAAATGAAATCGATTTCTTTTTTTTAAATAGAAACTATACAGCACTAGTAAATATTATTGAATCCATTAGAGATAGCTTGTTTACAATGGAAATAATATTTTTTGCATTTCCAGTTCAGGAAGTATTTGTTCCCTTTTATATAGCATTAGATGAGAAGATATTAGAAACTGCAAAAAAAAGAAAAATCATTTCCTACAAAGACAATATAGATATTTTGGGTAAAAAATTAAAAGATAAAATATCATTTAAGATAAATGGAGAAAATTATTTTATAGTTTCTACTGCCATATCTAGTGAAAAGCAAATTTTTGAAGAGGAACTATCAAAAATTGGGCAAAACATTAAAAAGATTGAAAAAAGTAAAAATCTTAGTAAAGAAAAAAAAGAAAAATATATAGAAGAAAATATAAAAAATATAGAAAAGATTAAATCTCAAAAAAAAGATTTAGCATTCTCAATTCATGGAGAAAACATTCATCTTCCTGTTAAAAAGGATATATCGGAAAGTGGAGACTATAGGTTTAATGCTACAAAATTAGTTTCTTTTAAAAATAGTCTAAAAAAAGATTCACTTAGACTTATAAAGGGAGATATAGAGTTTAAAAATGGACTTGTAAGTGAAAAGATTGCAAAAGATTTGGGTGATATTGTTGAGAATGAGGGTAGTTATTTAAATACTTGGGATCAATATTTAGAAAAAGAGGGAGAAATTCTTTTAGATAAAGCTAAAGAGATAGGTAACTTGAAAATTCTGAATACTCCTAAAAAAGTTGAGGATGGATATGAATTAAGGATAGAAAATTTATCTCAATTTGAAGAGTTTTTAAATGAGGGTGAATATTTAAGTTTTGTAGATGAAGTACCTGATTATATTAAATCTAATTTAACTTGGATGGAGCATCTTGCTAAAATAGAACAAGAAGAGGCTCTTGGAACAAAAAATAATAAAGGTGAATCTTTTGAAATTAAAAAGATTGAGCATGGCTTTATAACAATAAAAACAGATAAAAAAATATCTGATTTAGAATCTAAGAAAGTTGTATTATCTATATATGGAGATGAAATCCAACTTAAACGAAAACTTGAAGCAAGAAAAAGGTTATTAGAAGGACGAAGTGCTAATCCTCTTCTAGGACTTATCATAGAAGATACTGAGACTATAAAAAAATATCAAAGAACTTTAAAAAATAAAAAACTTGAACCTTTAACTTCTTATGTATCAGATAAAATATTTTCTAATCCTCCTACACAAAATCAAGTAGATGCGATAGATATGGCTTTAAATAGCCCTGATATTACAATTATTCAAGGGCCACCAGGAACAGGTAAAACAACCGTTTTAACGGCTATTATTGAAAGATTAAATGAAGAAGCTGATAAAGAGAATATAAAAGGTCAAATATTAGTCGCTGGTTTTCAACATGATGCTGTTGAAAACATTATACAAAGACTAGATATTAATGGTATTCCCACACCAAAATTTGGTAAGAAATCAACTACGACGGTAGATATGAATTCCTATGAAAGAGTTATAGAATGGAGTGAAGATATTGCCAAAAATATAGGTAAATTACCAGAACTGAGTAATTATATAAAAATAAATAAACTTAATCAATATTTTGAAGTTTATCTAAAAACACCCTCAACGCAAATAGCAATAGATTTATTAAAATATATAAGAGACGAGTTAAGTCTCTATTTACAGGATGAAATAGTTATAAAAAGTAAAGAAATATTAGAAGAATTAAGTATAAAAAAAGTAGATACCCTAAAAGAGTTACAGTATGTTTATGCTTTAAGAACTACAGAAAATGCTTTTCAAGATGATGGTAAAGAGAGAAATTTAGACTTATTGGTTTCTAATATTGGAAAAACATTAACCAATGATGAAAAGAGTATTTTGCAAAACAATACTACTGATAATATAGAAGAATATCTACAAGAACTTAGTAGACTGAAATTTACTCTTATTAATAGACTCTATCCTAAACCATTGTTTAGAGCTGAAAAACCAAATGAGGAGATAATTCAACTAAAGGAAGAGGTTGAAGAGCAATTATCTCAAGGTTCATCTTCAAAGGACACAATCAACACTATTTTATCTAACTATATCAATGAACTTGAATGTAACCCTTTTGGGTTAAAGTCTATGATAGAGGAGTATAGTTATGTTTATTCTTCAACAACAGGTCAATCAAATCAAGCCACAAAGCAGAAAATAAATAATGAAGACAAGGATGTAAGTTTTGATACAGTTATTGTTGATGAAGCGGCAAGAGTTGCACCAATGGATTTACTGATTGCTATGGTCTTAGCGAAAAGAAGAATTATTTTAGTTGGTGACCATAGGCAACTTCCTCACATGGTGGATGAAGATGTTATAAAGAGTAGTGGCTTAAGTGAAAATAAATTTATCAATGAGAGTATCTTTGGTTACCTTAAAAAAAGAGCAGAAAAATTAGAAGAGTTTGATAACATAAAAAGAGCTATTACTTTAGAAAATCAGTATAGAACGCATCCTAAACTAGGTAAGTTTGTAAGTGATAATTTTTATGAAAAACATAATGAATCATTTTCTTCTCCTTTGCAAGATGTAAATAAGTTTTTTAAGCAGGGACTTAAAGGTATTGAAAATACTCCTGCTATTTGGATTGATGTGTCAAATAAGGAGGGTAAAGAACAAAGAGCATGGAAGAGAGAGTCTGAAGCCAAAAAAATTATACTCTATTTAAAGAGATGGATATTGTCTGAAGAAGGTAAAAATTTAACTTTTGGAATTATCACTTTTTATAGAAGTCAAGTTGAAGCACTTAAATCAATACTAAAAAATGAATTTACAAAAGAAGAGAGAGATAGTTTTTCAAATAGATTAAGAATTGGAACTGTTGACTCATTTCAGGGTATGGAATTTGACATTGTATTTTTATCTATTGTAAGAAGTAGAGATATTAAGACAATAAATGATAATTTAAAAAATTATAATCTTTTTGGATTCTTAATCTCTAAAAATAGACTTTGTGTAAGTATGAGTAGGCAGAAGAAAAGTCTAATAGTGGTTGGTGATAAGCAATTTTTTGATAGTGATAGAGCTAAGCAAGATGTGGAAGAGTTACATAACTTTTTACAATTATGTAAAACTGAAGGAAAAATTTTATGAAAATAATTAGTAAAGAAAAGTTTCATAGTGACATTGATGATATTTTAACAAAAGATTTACTCATACCTTGTTTTATGTATAAAATCCCTATAGAGGTTTCAAAAGATAAGACTCTTAATTTTATTGAAGAGACTATCTTGAAACTTATACACGTCGATGAAAGCCTCAAAGATGATGCACAAAGGTTATCTCAGATGATAGGGTTTTATAGTGAAACTAATACAGAGGACAAAACAAAAATTGTTCAGTTAATACTTAAAAAACTCAAAGACTTAAGAATAGAAGATAATGATGAAAACAGTAGTGAAGTGACTATTTATCAATTTTATCAAGAAGCTTATACTAATGAGTTATTACCAATAATTACAAAAGAGATAAATGAGTTTTCTTATGTCGAAAAAGACTATGCATTTCAAAAAAGTAATGAGTATAGAGAAGTTTCCTTTAAAGAGAATATAAATTCAAAATTTAATATAAAATCTATTTTGGGCAATCAATATAATAAACGATACTCTAAACCAACGAAGATAGATATTATTAAAAATATTTATGCTCATAATCAAAATAAATATCAAGGAAGCCATACGATAGATTATAAAAATTTTAAAATAGATATGCTTGATAAGCCTGAATTAATATATCTTCATACAAAACTTTTTATACCAAAAAATAATATTGAGTCTATTGTAATTACAAATGGTTTTACAAATGACTTTTCTACAACTTTAAGAAAAATATTTGAAAATAAACATTTTGAATTACTTAAAATGTTGCGTCAAGAACTTAAACAAGATATAGAACAACAAAGAGAAAAGAATCTTCAAATACCATTTTGTAGTAAAATATTAAAATATGGAGACATTGTTAGGGAGCTAAAAAATATTGAAAGAAATATCACTACTTTAGAGTCAGATGAATCAAATAAAAAAGATATTAAAATCTCAAAAGGTAGAGTAACGGAATCATTATATGATATAGTTGAGACATTATTTAGTATTTTATCAGCTGAAATAAAAGCTGATAAAAGTTTAAAGAATAAAAATTTATTAAATGGATTAGCTAAAGATATGGGTTTTGAAGTTACTTCAAAAAGAATTATGTCAATCTTTAATGTTCATGATAATGATAACTTTCAAAAATATCTTGCAAAATCATTAGTATATAAGAAAAATGAGTTATTTGAAATAGCTTTACAATATCCAAGATTCCTTATTATATTAAATAAATTATTTTCTTTTAGAAATGGATTAAAACATTCACAAAAAGAAGAGACATTACAAAAAATAGATGATGATTTGCTATTTGAGTACAAAGAGATGATTTATAAAGTTATTTCTATCATACTTAGTGTAGAACAGAAAGATATAGAGCAAACTAGTATGGATAATGACGATGATATTTATCAAAACCATGCATATTTAGATTTAGAAGATGAATTTAGTATGGATGTTATGAATCAATTACCACAAGAGGTGATAGATAATTTGACAGAAATAAATTATTGGTTAAATGAGATGGATTTCGAGAGTAATAAAAATAATATAGTAACTACTGTATTAAATAATATTTATTCATCATTAGAGTTATTATTTAGAAAAAAAATTGATAAATTACCAGAAAAAGTTAGTTTAGGATATATATCCAACTATATTGAACAGAATGAGAGTATAGATATCGATGATATTAAATTAGTTAAAGAGATTGTTCTAAAAAGAGGTCATGGTAAGCAAAAAACCATAGAAGAAATATCAAATATTTCAGAAAAAGAGTTAATAAACTTAAAAAATAGTAGTTTTAAATTAATTAAAAAACTTATGGAGGAGAAATGATGGATAGAATTAAAATCCAAGAGATTGCAGATGAAGTAGGTGTATCAAATGAAGTACTTATTGAGAAATCTAAAGAGTTAGGTTACGATGTTACCGAATCTAATAGTTTTATTAGTATTGTTGATGCTGGTGTCCTTGTAGATTATGCTATAAGTGGTAGATTACCAAAAGATATAAAGAAAAAAGACAATAACAATAATAGAGGGGATACTCAAATGTCAGAAGAAAATACAAAAAAGATGGGTGAAATTGAGAAAAAGAACCAAAGATTAAAAGAATATCATAGTAAAATCATTAGGTTACGAGATGAATTGGAAAAAGATAAATCAGATTTTATACAATATAAAAAAGTAGAAGAGCATAGTTTAAAAAAGAGGTTAATGAAAGAAGAGATTAATCATAAAAATAAATTAGAAGAAGAAAAAATAAAAACCATAACTCAGTTACAAGAAGATTTCTTTAAAAAAATTGAGAGTGAATATAAAAAAATTAGCTCTCAATTAGACAATTTAACACAAAAAGAACTAAAGTTAATAGAGTGGCAACAAAAAGTAGAACAGTCAGAAAAAATATTTACACAAAATAAAGAGTTATTTGAATCAGAAAAAGATAAATTATTAAATTTACATAAAGAAGAGTTAGAAAAAGATAAAGAAATTTTTCTCAATAAATTAGGAGAAGAACGAATTAATAAGCTTGAGAAGATAAATGAAACTATAGATGAATTATATAAAAAGAAAGAGGAAAGTTTAGCAAATAAAGAGGAAGAGCTAAGGATGAAAGAAGCTGAACTAAAAACTTCTATGGCAGAAGTGAAAGCCAAAGAAAGATCTCTGGATTTACAAGAAGAATCACTGTACAAACAAGCACAAGAAAAAATTGAGTTAGAGATAAAAAGCTATCAAGAAAAAGTTAAATCTTTTGAAAAACAAAATCAAGCATCACTAGAAGAGTTGACTGATTTAAGAAAAGAACTTAACAGTTATGAAAAATTTGAAGATAGAGATTTACCAAGAGAATTAGATGAAAAACAACAGGAGCTTAGTAGATTAAATACATCATTAGTAGAAACTACTAAAATGAAAAATGATTTGTTTATTCAGTTAGAGAAAAAATCTATAGAATATGAAAATGAAAAGAATAATCTAGAAAATGAAATTACTACATTACTTCAGAGTAATCTTGAAGTTGAATCATTAAAAAGTAGAAGAGTTTTACTTGAAGATCAACTTGAATCTAAAGAAGATAATATTGAAATTTTAAAAGGTGAACGAAAAGATCTTAAACAACAGTTAAAATCTATTTATTCAGATGGAACAGAAATAGAAGAGAGAGTTAAAGATATTAAAGAAAAACCATTTAAAGAAATAAGACTAGAATCTGAAATAAATATCACTGATGAGATAAAATATTTAGACTCTATAGAGGATAATATGAAAAAATATGGTGTAGAATATCCGAAAAGACTTCTTTATGCATTTCACACAGCTTTAAAAAGTGCAGAATTTTCTCCTTTGGCTGTTTTATCAGGAGTAAGTGGAACAGGTAAGTCTGAACTTCCAAAACTTTATTCACATTTTGGAGGATTTAATTTTTTAGCTGAGGCTGTTCAGCCTACTTGGGATTCTCCAGCATCTATGATTGGTTATTATAATACTATCGATAGAAAATTTGATTCAACTAATATATTAAAATTTTTAATACAAACATCACAAAGTAAAAGTGAATCTCCATTTGGATTAAAAGATAGTATGAACATGATACTTTTAGATGAGATGAACTTAGCACATATAGAGCTTTATTTTGCAGAGTTTTTGAGTAAGTTTGAGCAAAGAAGAGGAAGTGCAGATTGTGATGTCAATATAGATATTCAATTAGGAACAGCCTTAATTCATAAATTACCATTAGACAGAAATATGTTATGGATAGGTACGATGAATGAAGATGAAACTACAAAATCACTCTCAGATAAAGTTTTAGATAGAGCATTTTCTATTAATTTTCCAAGACCAACAGAGCTTAAAAGCAGAGCAAAGTTAAAAACACTCGATGAAATAAAAGCATTTGAATATTTACATAGAGATACTTGGAATAAGTGGATAAAAAAAGAATCATTGTTTACTGGTGATAGAGAAGAAGTTTTACAAAAATACAAAGAGATGTCTAATAATATAAATGAACACTTAGCTCCAACAGGAAGAGCAATAGGACATAGGGTTTGGCAGTCTATGGAATACTATATTAGTAATCATCCATTGGTTATACAGAATATTGATAATGAAGATGAACTTATTAAAAATGTTAAACTTGCTTTTGAGGAACAATTAGTACAAAAAATCATGCCAAAACTTAGAGGGATAGAGGTTCATGGTAAAGAGAAAGAAGCTTTGATGAGTATCAAAGATATTTTAAACAAAAATGACTTCAAAATGACAGAAGATTTTGAGTTATCTATGGATAATCCTTATGGACAATTTATATGGAATAGTGCAAATTATCTAAAAGAAGATTAATTATGGAATTTTTGAAACTTTATGAAGAAGAGAATAGAGATATTCTCTATAGTATGAGTTGGTTAAATAAAAATTCCATTTTTGATAAAAGTACAGGAAGTTTTAAAGAAATTGATCTGTTTACATTTTTAGAAAATGTTAATGAATTTGACTATAATAAAGATATTTTTTATGATGATATATACTATATACTTGAATATACAAAAGATAATATAATACATATTATTAATAATATTAACAAAGAGATTAAAAGGGAACATAAAATCCTTCCTATCTCTCAAGCAAAAGAATTTGATCATAAAACATTACTGTGGTTAAGTCGCCAAGATGGACGAACTATCAAAGAAAAGTTGAAAAATAATAAAATCAAAGCTGTTAAAAGGTATAAAAATGTAGATACCTATGAAAATAGAATTTTTAAAATCTTTTTAAAAAAGTTAGTTTTGATTTTTGAGGCAAGAGAAAAAATACAAAATAATGACTATATACTGCATAAGATTAGGCAATGGCTTAGAAGTGAAGATGCAAAAAACATCAATGAATATGGGAATATAGTATATAACAATATATTGCTACATCATCCACACTATAGTAAAATTTTCAAGGGCTATAAATGGCTTAATAGATTAGATGAAAAAGTACAAAACTATAAAGAAGCTTTTCCTAGCGAAATATTATCTATTCTAACTTTTGATATATTATCAAAAATACAATTTAAAACTAAAATATTGTTATTGGCAAGTAATTTAAAAATAGACTATGATTCATTTAACATCAGTTTTAATGAAGCATGGTTACCTGAAAATATTGATTTAGAAAATAATATAGCTAAATTACAAATTAAATCACTGGATGAAGTTTGTTTTGACAATGTATTAAACTTAGTGAATAATGTGATAAATAATCAATTAAATATTAAACTAGATGAGGATAGAACATTTAATTTAGACAATAAAAAAGATGAAATATATATAGATTTATTTAGATTATTTCCCATCGCACAAATAAATAAACAAATAATAAAATTCCCTATTAGTTTAAAACAAAAAATAGATGGCAAGATTGTAAATGCTAATAATACTAAAATTATAAATCTCAATCATGAGGTATATAGTATGCCTGAAATCTTAAAAACTTATGATCTTACTATATTGAAATATTTTTTAGAGGACTTTAGTCAATATTTTGATAATAGAAAAATTAATTATATTATTCCTGACTATGTAAATGTATTTGAGTTTACTACAGCTAAAAAAGTAATAAATAGTTATTTAAAAAATAATAGAGTCATACCAAAAAGTATTTTAGCTGGTTTAAAATATGTTTTTAATAAGAATGTAAATATTAATGATACATTGCTCTATATACAAAAAAATCATGATAATGATATTTTTGTAACACCTTTATTAGTTAAATACGATGAAAAACTAAAAAGTATAACAAATGGATTCTACCTTGAAAGACATCCAACTAAAAAGTTAGATAATTCTAATGATATAATAAATTCACTTAACAAAATTTTCCCATCAAATATTTCAGAACAATTATTAAGTAAGTTTTTACAAAATGGTATCAAGGGCTTAAAAGAAGAAAAAGTTGTTTTATACCATAATAAAGAAATAATAAAACTCAATGATTTAAATATTACAAAGTCTGAATATAACAATCTAACTAAGATTAAAAAGTTATATCATAAGAATAATCTTTTTAGTGGAAAAAGCACTTTTATAGATGATGATAAAGTGGAAAACTTAAAGACTTATGAACGATTATTAAATTATGAAGTTGATGGCTTTATACTTTGGCGAGAACATTTACCAGACTTATCTATGGAGATTGTTAGAAATGGATATTTTGATGAATTTGTATTGGTGGATGCGAATATTATAGTGATAGATAAAAAAATAACTATTACTGACACATTTATAATACCAAGAGACACCAATGAACTTTCATTTCCTTTGATTTTTGATAATCAAAAAATAGATTATATCGCTAGTTTAAAATCAAAAGAATTACCTTTCAAAGAAGATGTAGAGTGTAATTTAGAGCTTATTTATGATTATGAAAATGAAGATATGTATCAGTTGAGTTTTGTTCCTTTGGATACTAGTATATTACCCATTAAAGTTCAATGGCAAAAGGAAAAAGAGAAAGTATTTAAGAACTTAATATATCCTCGGTATCCGAATAATCCTCTTTTAGAAGATAATATTGAAGATGAAATTATTAAAGAGTTTAAGCAATTAGAAAAAGATTTTAAGGCTGTAAAAGGTAATAGATTTTATGATAAAGCTTATTACTTTTTAAAAAATGGTTATTCAAAAGCAATGTTTTCAAAATATTGGCAGAATGGAAACACAGTATTGAATAGTCAAAATAATGAGTTGAAAGCACTAATACAAACTAATCTGTCAGAATTTGTAATTATTCAAGAGAACATTCCTTATATATTAAAAAATAATATTTATTTATTTTTAAGTTATATACATCAAGATCTTATTGTAAGCAAAGAAACTATTTTTATAATTAAGCAATTTATAGAAAAAAATCATTTATATGGTTTATCTATTGGTTGTATTACTACAGAGTGGCAGAAGCATATATTTAAGGATGTTTTTAAACTAGAGAAAGAGAAACAGGTGCAAGTCTTAAATATAGCACTATGGAGATGTGATAGAGTGATAGAAAAAATATCTATTAATAATATTAAAATATTATTAGACTTTATTGGAGAAAAATTGAAATATTTTAAAAATGAAAAAAATATAGTTACCTATTTAGAATTTTTATTAGCTTCTCTTCGAACGAAAAGAAGCCTAGATATTAATCTTTTACATCCAAATGAACTTATTACAAAAAATCTTTTAGATATATTGAAATCAAGGTCACAATATTTCATAGAAAATTATGAGTTAGAATCAAAAATAAGTTTTGGGAAAATTGATAAGCCTGATAACTTACAAAAAATGCCAGATTTATTATATGCTGTTATCTATTATTTATCTAATGAAGATATAGAAAATAAAATTGTTATAAATGAAATAACATCTTAAATAAATATGGTGAAAAAAATAGTAATAATAAATTCAATATAAAATTGAAAAAATAATTTGGAGAGAATATGAAACAAGTAATAATGACATGGTATGGGATAACAGATTTAAAAGCATCATTGAGACTAGAGTACAATAGTGGTCCAATATTAAGTGCTTTATTGGCAGAAGAATATACAGATATTTTAATACTTGGATATACACATAAAGATAAAGTAGATATTGACTATTCAAATTTTGAAAAAGATTTAGTTATAGCCCAAGAAGCATTTAAAGAAAATAATCAAAAAGAAGTGTGGAGTTTTATTAATCAATATGCAAATACTGAGATTGTTCATACTCATTTTATTGAATGGTTAAAGTTAGAATTAAAAAAAGCTAAATTAAAAACAGATGTTATTTTTCTTCCAGTTAAATTGGAACATTTGAATGATACAGAAGGTATTTATGATATTGCTGCACAGGCATTAGATGTCGTGGCTAATTTTAAAGATGATAAAGAGGTAACATTTTTCTTGAGTCCTGGTACTCCAGTTATGGCATTTGTTTGGGCATTTATTGCATTAAGACATCCTGAGTTAAAAAAAAGATTAATGGCTTCACCAGTAGCTACTAAAGCACCTGAAGTTGTATCCTTGCCAAATGAATGGTTAGAGTGGCATGGTAGAAATTTGAGTGTTGATGGTAAGCATCTTTCATCGTATGATGTAATCTTTCATTTATTCGGTGAACAAAGAATGCCTAGTTTATTGGGAATCTTACAATTTGAAAGTAGTAAACATGTTTTTATCAACTCTAAACAATATCCTGCAAAAGTTATGAAACAGTTTTTAGGTAATGCCGAATTTGATGAATTTACTATTGACCCCTATAATCCATTAGAAATAAGAGAAACAATTTTAGAATACTTAGAAAAATTACCTTCAAATATGAAAATAGGATTCAATTTAACTGGTGGTACTAAGTTGATGTATGCAGGAGCTATTGCTGCTAGTAAAAAAATAAATGCTACACCATTTTATTTTGATGGACATCATGATAAAGTAATTTTTTTGGAGGACTTTAAGAGTGAAGATACAAAGAAAATATTATCAGTAGAAACTTTTTTAAAATTACATGGAAATGATTTACATATCTCTAAACAAGGTCATTGGCATGATATACTAGATATAAATAACCCAAAAAGAAAACAATTGACATTATTGCTTTGGAAATACAATAGTAAGGTTTCTAAGCTGTATTGGAAAATAGCCAATGATTATGCAGATAAAGATAAATCTTTTGATCTACATTATAAAGATGTTCATCTTATTTATAAAGAAGATAAAAGTGTTGAAGTTACTTTAGGTGAGGAAAATTTTATATTTAAAAAATGGTCATCATTTGGTACATATATTTCGGGTGGTTGGTTTGAAGAATATATGTATATATTACTTGAGTCATATGTTAAAGATGGAAAAATACATGATTTGAGAATAGGACTGGAAATTGCTTTTAAAGAAAAAGTTGATAAAAGACAATCTTATGGTTTGGATGAATTAAAAAATTTATCTGGAGAAATATATCAGGAATTAGATATAGTATTTACTGATGGAAGAAAATTGTATATTGTTGAGTGTAAAGCAGGAGCAGTAAAAAGTGACCATGTTATGAAACTACAAAATATTATAAGATACTTTGGTGGTAGTGAAGGGAAAGGCATTTTAGCATCTTGTTTCCCTCCACCAAGCAAAGTTACAAAAAAGAAAATTGATGATTCTTCAAATATTGAATTGGTATCAGGTAGGAATTTAAAAGAAAAATTTGAAGATTTATTTTATTGATATTAAAGTACAAATTCATAAAGGTACTAAATACGACATCTGAAATTACACACCCTAAAATATGGTTACATTTAATAATGACATAAGATTTTATAAGAAAAACATTTTTTATTATTTATAATATATTTTTTGTATTTTTTTCTCTTTTAAAATTAAAAAAACTCCTCAAATCTTACTATTAATATTGTTAGATATTGTTAGATATTGTTAGATATTGTTAGATATTGTTATGGATTCTCTGCAAGAAAGCATATACCCCTTAGGTCATATTGGATTGGAGTTTTTCATTTGAGTTGCATGAATTTTAAATATTTATATTTTTAGTTTGAATATTAACTGACCTTACGCACTCTTCAATAAAAGTAACTCTTGATAAGCGATTTGATTAGCTTTTAGAAGTAACTTAGCCCTCATGGCAAAATGATTTAATTTATGTTTTATTTTTAGACATTCAAG
>Ga0193955_1000668_pt1 | contig 18285 bp, 14 predicted proteins | sample BB_6_MG_FD_140343 | JGI IMG/M metagenome (GOLD analysis project Ga0193955, IMG submission 140343) | Microbial mat bacterial communities from the Broadkill River, Lewes, Delaware, United States - BB_6_MG | ecosystem: Environmental > Aquatic > Freshwater > River > Microbial mats | place: USA... | reverse complement strand
TAAATATGGGTTAGCGTAAAGTGCGATTAACGCAATTACTAGTGCATAGATAACTTGTGCTTCGATCATTGCAAGAGCGATGAACATTGTAGTCATAAGTTTAGCACCTAAACCTGGGTTACGTGCAGTACCAGCGATAGTTGCAGCAGCAGTATGACCCATACCGATAGCTCCACCTAATGCAGCTAGACCAAGACCAAGACCAGCAGCGATCATTGAGTAAGCTTTAAGAGTTTGGTTTGCTACTTCACCATCGTTAGCGAATGCAGCAGTAGCTAAAGCTACCATTAATACAAGAATTTTTTTCATAAAATTTCTCCGTTAAATTTTTTACAAATACTTTCGGATAGCGTAACCTCATCGCGAAATGAAGCAACCTAAACATAAATGCCCAGATTTCCCTACTAGATATTCGATGCGCGATTATATATAAAATATAATAAAGAATAGTTTAAAACACTCTACCTAAAGAGATTTTATTGCCTTTGAACTCTAAAATCTCAACAGTTATCTCTTCACCTTCATTTAAAACATCTGAAACTTTTTCAACTCTGTCTTTAGATATTTTAGATATATGTAAAAGACCGTCTGTTCCATCTGGAAGTTCTATAAATGCACCAAAATCAACTATCTTTTTAACAATTCCCGGATATTTATCACCAACTTCATATTTTATTTTTTGAACTTTTGGTTTTGAAACTATATCCTCTATATGCTCTCTAGCTCCAGCTACACCTGATTTATTTTTACCTGTAACTTTTACTTTTCCATCTTTTTTATCAATATCTATTGCTACTTCAAACTTCTCGATTATTTCACGAATGTTCTTACCAGCTTGACCGATAATGTCACCAATAAAACTAGGGTCTATATGAAAAAAGTCTGTCGATGGTAATACTCCGTCATTAAACTCTATCTTACTCTCAGCCTCTAACATTATGTCGATAATATGACTTCTACCCTCTTTTGCTTGATAAAGTGCTTCTTTTAAAACATCTAAGCTTATTCCGCCTAGCTTAATATCCATCTGCATAGCAGTTATTCCATCTTTGCTACCAGTTACTTTAAAGTCCATATCACCGTCATGATCTTCAAGTCCCATAATATCTGAAAGGATAGCGTACTTATCACCCTCACTTACCATACCCATAGCTATACCGGCTACCGTGTCACTAGTTTCTATATCAGCAGCACGAAGAGCCATGTAACCACCACATACAGTAGCCATAGATGATGAACCGTTTGATTCTAATATCTCAGATACTAAACGGATAGTTTGACCGTTTATATCTACTATTGGTTCTAAGGCACGCTTAGCCAAGTTACCATGTCCTAACTCTCTACGTTTTACACCCATAACAGGTGATGCTTCACCAACTGAAAAGCCCGGGAAATTATAGTGAACCATAAAATTCTCATCTTGTGTACCCTCTTGTGTCAGTGTCTCATACATCTGAGCATCTTTAGCACCCCCAAGAGTTAAAACTACTAATGCTTGTGTTTGACCACGAGTAAATAAACATGACGAGTGAGCAGCAGGAAGTACGTTTGTATCTATAGTGATCGGTCTTACTTCAGTTAAAGCCCTACCATCAGCACGGACTCTTTCATTAAGAATTTGTGAACGAACTTGTTCTCTTTTAACCTTCTCTATAGCATCTTTAAGTTCAACTTCTTTCTCAACTTCAGCCCACTCTGCTTTAGTAGCTATTATATTTTTTCTTAACTCTCTTAAAGCAGTTGAACGCTCAGATTTTGCCATCTGATTCATAGCATGAGCTATGTCTGAGAGGTGATTGTCCATTACATAGTTAAGCATCTCTTCATTTGTTACATGTGCCTTACACTCTATCTCTTTAGTCTCTTTTTTATGTGCATTAAAACTTTGCTCATATTTAGCGTTTGATTCAAAAAGTGCTGACTCGGTTTTTTCAAAAACCTCTATAAGTTCATCTTCATTCATCGCATTTGAGCTATGTTGTGAAAGCATAACAGCTCCCATAGCAGGATCTAACATTGGGTCGACTATTACATCACTCATCTCTACATCTTCACTTCCAAGTGTGCGCATCTCTATCATAAGTAGATCATCTTTTGTACCTGAAAGATACAGATCAAGTGTTGATTCTTTTAGCTGTGATAAAGTTGGATTTAAAACAAGTTCACCATCAACTTTGGCTGCACGTACAGCACTTACAGATGTATTAATATCTATATCACTTACATATAATGCTGCAGAAGCTGCATTAAGTGCTAAAACCTGTAGGTCACTCTCTTTATCAACTGAGAAGACCATAATAGTAATCTGAGTTGGATGCCCGAAACCTTTAGGGAAAAGTGGGCGTAAACTTCTGTCAACTATACGCGAAGTCAGTGTCTCAAAATCACCAGGTTTTGTTTCACGTTTAAAAAATCCACCAGGCATTTTTCCTGCTGCATATGTTTTTTCAATATACTGTACTGTTAGTGGTAAAAAGTCATCTTTGACTACTTCTGTTTCATCTATAACTACAGTTGCCAGGATCACAGTATCTCCACACTTTAACCACGCACTTCCATTTGCTTGACGTGCTACATCACCAAAACTATATTCTTCTATTTTATTTATTAATTCTACTTTACTATCGTACTTCATACTTTTCTCCTAAAATTTTCTCTATTGTGTCTTCACCAATATGTTCCGCTTCTTCATAATATAATGATGTTTCAACATAATCATCTATATCATATATAAAAAATATATCATCACAAAAAGGTTCTAATTGTTCTAAAACATCACTCGGTATAACCGGTACTGCAACATATACTGCTTTTGGTTTTTGAGCTAAGACTGCTTTAATAGCAGTCAAAAACTTTAATCCGCTCTCACTACCGTTGTCCACTAATAATACAACTTCATCCTTAACTGATTGAAATGCTTTTCCCTTTCTGTATTGATAGATACGACTTAGTATTTTTTCTTCGTGTTTTCTGTGTGCTTCACCATAAATGTAATCATATTTAATACCAAAAGTATTTACCAAGTCCTCATTTATAACTATCTCTTCGCCTTCACTTACCCGAGCTATCTCACACTCTTCATTATTTGGTGCATATATAGCTTCAGAAAACAAAAAATCTATCTTATTATCTAATTTACCTCTTATTTTATGTGCTATATCCAAGCCATATTTTGAAACTGCTACCAGTTTCCATTTTTGAGATTTAAACTTATCTAAAGGTATTACATCTCTTAACTGTCTAGCGGCATCTTGATAATCTTTTAATAAGTGTATTCTCTCTTTCATATTACTATAGTCCTTTATAAGTTGCCGGCAGTTTGTATGAAAAGTTATCAGCACCTCTTTGTTCCATAAAAGGTTTTAATAAAATGGTAAAATACACATACCTATCGTATACAGAGTTGTATTGTGAATCATTTGTTAACACTGGCCTATTATCTTCAACATACTTTATACCGAAATCCCAACATCTTTTTTGATATAAAAAACCAACTTCAAGATGTTTTTTTTGATTTATCTGATAATCATAATTATACACTATCTTATAAGAATAGTGTTTGTCATACTTATATGCAAGACTAGAAGTTAAATATTTTGAATATGGCTCGCTTGAATATGTCTCACCCTCTATATGAAAGTTGTTCTCATATCTAAACGATATTGAGCTCTTAATACCTTGCCCGTTATACGTCAATGAATTATATACTTTAGAAAAATCTTTTTCATCATGGTTGTAAAAAGTGTTATTATAAAAGTTTAAACTATCAAACACCTGATAACTTAGCTCATTTTCTAGCTCACCAAGTTCATTGTCATTTTTAGATTCTAAAGTATCATTATATATAACACTCTGAGAAAGTTTATGATATAACCTCTGCACACCTGACTCATCATATATATACTGTGAAAATTCAATTTTAAAGTCATTTACAGTATCACTTACATTATAAAAATCACATCTTGCATCATCTTCATTCTCGCTTTTTGAACAATACTCTTCGAAATCTTCGTAATAACCATCTTTAGTATCCGCACCTAGAAAAGTATATTTAGTAGCCAAATTAACTACATGTGTAAAGTCGGTATAAGCTTTTGTTAAACTAGTACTTGCCTGTGCTACATTATAATTTTTTGCAAAATAACCATCTAGATAATCATTTGTGTTGTTAATATCTTCTAAGCCGGTAAAGTTTGAGAGTTGCCCATAAAAAAAAGTTTTATATGATAAGTTTATATAATCGTCAAATATAGATGTTTGCAAGGTTACCGGAACATTAATCTCACTTTGAATTGCCCCAACACCCTCTTGTCTTTGTATATTTGTACTTTTAATATCTAGGTTATAAAGTAAATGCTTGTCAAAAAGTGTCTCTAAATAATGGTGTAGGTGTAGAGTAGGTAGTTGCTGAAGTGTATCTGAATTATCATCTATATTTAAATACTGGTAATACTTTAAATATGAACCAATATAATCATCTTCATTATTATAGAACATATTGATTCTAGATAGTGTTTGCTGATCTGTCGCATTTGTGATAGTATCGTTTGATGAGAGGTTGATATAATCCACATCACTCATATTATGTAGATCTATGTGCATTGCAGATTGACCTTCAAAACCAGTTCCAAACCATTGATTTAAAAAATTTGAATTATCATAGTAAAAATCAAATCCAAAGTGTTCTTTATTTACCAGATTAGACTCTTGAAAATAATCTTCTTTTTCTTTAAAGTAACCAAGAGTCAATGAGCCTTTAGATACTGCAGAGTCTACAAACCTTAATTCAGAGTATATCCCATTACCTCTTTTAGACCTGATCTGTGGTTTTAACTCTAAGTCCCACCAATTTTGTTCAGCTATAAATATCGGTTGTTCAAGGTAAACTCCCTCATCACTTGATATACCAAATGCCGGATACAAAAGTCCTGAACGTCTTTTCCTATCTAAAGAGTATCCAAAGTAAGGTGTGTATAAAATAGGAATGTCATATATATATAATCTATTGTTGTAAGTACTTAACCATTTACTCTGCTCATTATATTCTGATGATGAAAACTCTAATTTCCACAAAGGTTTGTTAGGATTACAGCCACTAACCATTCCGCTACTGACACTAACATTTTTATCAAGTGTTCTTGCTTCTTCAGCACTTATCCAAACTTTTGACTGCTTCTCAAGCATATAAAATGGTTTGAATTCTCTTTCTTTATTCTCAATATTTATACTTGCGTATTCGCCAAGTATCTTGTAGTTGTCACCCTGAGTAATTCTTATGTTTTCAAACAATTCCAAATTACTGCTTAATTTATTATATTTGGCTCTTTTGGCACTAATATAATAATCTTTATATACAACACTCACTTCACCCTCTGCATATAGAATGTCATTTTCTGTATGTATATCACTTGCAAAGATTTCTACTTTATCACTTGCAAATATAATATTAGTAAGTAGTGCTGTTAATAAAAGATATTTAAACATTCACGACCAAGGTTTTTGCTGTTTTATCATGCCATGCTTGGCGAGTTGGGTCAAATATAGCCCATAAAAATCCCAAATAGAATATTAGTTCACTTATTACTCTAAATATTGCACGATTTAGAGAACTAAGCACATTTGGATTTTGTAAAGTAGCTATCTCTATTACATGTATTCTCATAACAAGTTTCCCTAATGATGCACCATATTGCATAACAAAAAAAGCTTGATAGATTATTTTCATAGTTAAAAACTCTAAAATAAACATGTTAGTAAGTTCTATCATCTCCTGCATGTCTTTAGCTGCAGAAAAAGAATCCCATAATGCCAATACAAGAACAAAAGAGAGTAATAATTCATCTATAAAAAATGCTACAGCTCTTTTAGATGGTGATGCAAGACTCATCTCTTCACGGTGAAGTATATCTTCGATCTCTTCGTTCAACTTATATCCTTATAGTGCTTGGTAAGCTATATCAGTTCTTAATTTTTTACCTGCATAATGTACTTGCCCACATCTCATATATGCACGATCTCTAGCTTCTTTAATTGTATTACCTAAACCAACACATACTAAAACTCTTCCACCATCAGCATAGAGTTTATCATCCTGCATACTAACACCTGCATAAGATATATGAGTATATTTTTCTATCTCTTCATGATGAGTTTCATCTAATATGATCTCTGCCGGAGTTGAACTGCTATATGGATAATTTTCACTTGCCATAACTACACCGACTGCATATTGTTTTGAGAACTCAACCTTAATCTCACTTAGGCGATTAGTCGCCGCTTTATAAAACATGTCAGATACACTTGACGTCATTAGAGGCATAAGTATCTCACACTCAGGATCTCCAAAACGTACATTAAATTCCAAAGTTATCGGTTCGCCGTTTACGACCATTATTCCAATAAATAAAACACCCTCAAAAGGTGCGTTTTCATTTTGCATACCATCTAGTGTCGGACGGATAATTCTATCTTTAACTTTTTGATATAGCTCTTCATCAACAAGCGGAGTTGGTGCATATGCACCCATACCACCAGTATTTGGGCCTTCATCATTATCCATTAAACGTTTATGGTCTTGTGCAGCCGGTAATAAGATATAATCTTTACCGTCACACACAGCGAACATTGAAAGCTCATAACCATCCAAGAACTCTTCTACTATGACTTTTAATCCGGCATCACCGAAACTTTTTCCGCTTAACATCTCTGAAATCGCTAGTTTTGCTTCATCATGGCTCTGAGCTATAATAACACCCTTACCACCACAAAGTCCATCAGCTTTAACAACGATCGGAGCAGTTAGAGTATCTGTAAATTTAAAAGCATCTTCTATTGATGAAGTCTCTATATATTTAGCTGTAGGAATATTATATTTTGCTAAAAAGTTTTTCATATATACTTTTGAGCCCTCTAATTGAGCGGCTTCTTTACTTGGTCCAAAAATAGTAAGTCCGTAAGATTTAAATATATCCACTACACCGTCTACAAGAGGAGCTTCTGGTCCAACTATTGTCAGTTCAATATTATTTTCTTTTGCATACTTCGCTAAATCATTATAATCTTTAATATTTAAATTTGTACCTAAGTTATTTGTTGCACCGTTACCCGGTTGAAAAAAAAGTTCATGTTGTTCGTCTTCGTTTGAAATAGCTCTTGCGATAGAATATTCGCGTCCACCTGCACCAAGTATCAAAATTTTCATAAATTTTCCTGTGATTTTTTAATTGAAATGAAAAAAGCCCGAATGACCGTTTTGCAATTGGTTCGGTTCTCAAAGCCGAATTTGGGCGAAGTGAGAACTTTATATAGGCGGCAAAATCTCGGTAGAATTAACTTACCTCAAATGATAATGTCGACACACAAAAACTCTACTAGTTCGCAGTTTGAATATGTAGAACCCTCATTTGTGCAAATATCGAGTCATCCAGACAATTAATACAATTATACACAATAAAATCAAAAATCAAGATTAACCAGCAGGTATAATTATTTCAAAAACTGCTCCGTTATTTTCATTATATGCTCTTATAGTTGCATTTTGACTATCTAAAATTCTCTTTGCAATACTAAGCCCTACACCCATACCGCTTTCTGGTTTTCCAGATATAAACGGTTCAAAAAGATCATCCATAATCTCATTCGGTATCCCACCGCCATTATCACTAAATCTTACTATTATATTTGCACCTTCTTGGTAAGCTGATATTTTTAATGTTCTATCTCTAAATTCAGGTATTTTTTGCAGCTCGTCTAGTGCATTATTTATTATAACTATCCATACTTGTTCAACTCTTTGCTCCTCTATATCAGCATATAATTCATACTTATCTTTTGGAGAGTCTAGTTGAAATTCCTCATCATTAATATATATTTTAGAAGTTTGTTTTGAACGATTATGTGTCATGATCAATGACGTGATTATTGTTGAATAAACATTTGCTCTTTTTAGCTCAATTTTATTTTGTTCAGCCATCTCTCTCATAGAGTTTATAATCGTGATAATTCTTAACACGCCGCTCTCCATGTCTTCAAGCGTATCTACTAATTGATCTTTAATAGTTATATCTTTTGGCATATCTTCAATATCCATCTTTAATATCTCAAGATTGCCTTTAACATAAGTTAATGGAGTATTGATCTCATGTGTAATACCTGCAGCGAGTTGACCGATAGCAGTAAACTTAGCACTTTTTAATCTTTCTTCTTCATGCTTTTGCAAAATAAATTTATTTTTTTCACTCTCTTTATGTACTTCATATTGGAGTGTATTCTCTTTTTTTTCTGTATCTGTAATATCTATCATTACACATGTATAACCATTGTAAAGTCCATCTTTTTTTATAGCAGACTTATAGAACTTATACATTTTTGGTTTTTTAGATTTTAAAGCAAATATTTCTATATAGTTAGTTGTGTCAGTTGTAAGCAGTTCTTGATCTAGTTCACAATGAAGTTCATATAGAAGTTCTTCATCTTCATTTTTAGTATTTATAATATCTTTTATATTTTTGTCAACTATCTCTAAAAAAGCTTTATTACACTCTATGTAAAAGCCATTCTTGTCTTTAACGAATATTGGTAAAGATATTTTATCAATTAATAAATCTGAGTCTTGAGTAAAAGTTTCAAGCAGTCTTATTTTGTCACTCTGTTTTTTAATTATATAAAGAGCAATTAACAGAGCCAATAAGGCTGCGTAAAACACTAAGGGCATATATTGTATTATTTAACCATAGATTCTATTTTATCTGTTATAACATTCATAGAACTAAAAGGCTTCATTATATAATCAACAGCTCCATGTCTATGAGCACTTAAAACTTTATCAAGTGTAGAATATGCTGTCATCATAATAATCTTAATATCAGGATATTTTTCAGTTAACTTTTCTAATACATCCAAACCATTCATCTCAGGCATCATAATATCCAATAATACTACATCTACATCATTTGATATAGACGACAATGCTGTTACAGGATTAGAATAAGTTACTACTGAAAACTCAGGATCTTTTCTCAAAAACTTCTCAATCATTCCTAAGATTTGAACTTCATCATCAATAATAGCTACTTTTGTCATTTCTCACCACCAAATAGATCTGAAATAGCACCTTTCATTACAATTTTTGCTTTTTCTTCTACCATTGCATCTAGGTACTCAAACACTTTTAAACTAGATTCTTCAATCTCATTAACCATTCTCTCGATCTCTTCTTTAGAACAAATTGCTTTATCACCTGCACACTCTTCTACTATTTTATTTGCATTTGTATGTACAGCTGCGTGGTAAGCATCTAACTTAGGATAAGATGGAGTTTCACTAAACTCTTCACGCCCAATCCCTTCATTATACCATTTACCAAGTCTACAAGATTTATGATCACTTTTCTTGAACTCATTTTCTTCACCAAACAGTAAGGCATATACATTGTTTTTGTAGATAACATGGTCAATTTTTGCAAGTGATGAAAATATTTTATCACTTATATACTCTACTTCATAAACACTTCTAGAAGATTTTCTCTCAAATGAAACTATTTTTTCCTCTAAGTTTTCTATATTTGATTTTGTATCTTCTAGTATATTACTTGTAGTTTCTATATTTTCCTGAACTGATGAACTTTCTTGTTGCATTGATTTAACAACTATACTGATCTCACCAGTAGCTTTTTGAGTTTTTTCCGCTAGTTTTCTAACTTCATCAGCAACTACTGCAAAACCACGACCATGTTCACCAGCCCTAGCAGCTTCAATAGCAGCATTTAATGCTAAAAGATTAGTCTGGTCTGCAATATCTTCGATCAATGTAACTACATTTGAAATCTCACCTGAGCGTACACCTAAAGAGTTTGCACCCTCTAATGTATCTTGCATCTTTACAGATAGATCATTCATGTTTTCTATTGAGACCATAATAAGACTCAGTCCGTCTTTTGACTCCTGAGCAATTGTAGAAGATTCAGTTCTCATTATCTTCAACTCACCCAACATCTCTTCATATGTTTTTTGTGAATCTTTTAGTGAATATCTAATAGCACCTTGGTGTTTAGACATTATATCGCTGTTTTCGTCGGATTTTATGTCAGTTTTTATAACACTATAAACAACATCTCCATTACTTAAACGTTTCGATTTAACTTTTCCGCTACATCCATCTACATTTACGCTGTTATTGCCCTCTTTTAAAGCACGAAGCAATTTTGATTCATCCTTTATCATAGACTCGGCAATTGTGTTTTTATAATCAATGTTTCCGTTTCTTGAGATTTTCACAACTATCTCTTCTTGAGAAAAGTCAACCATCTCTTTATATAAATTCAACTCGCTTTTTAGCTGTTCTATCTCATTTTCTAGTTCCGAAACTTTGTAAGACTCATTGTTTTTTGATGAAAAAAACACAATTATCTCCTTTTGATATGTAAAGTTAAAATCACGCTAATATAGCTAAATTTATATTAATTAATTATAAATAATATTAATTTTTATTTTAATTATCACCTTAATGTGATAGGCTAATGCAGGACTCTATATTTTTTTCGTTAGAGACGATATATTCGGTATTTTCAGGCAATACTTTCGCTGTTGTTTCACCTATTACTATAACTTTGTTTTTAGCACTTATTGTTTTATTTTTAAGAAAACACTCTACACTTGATGGTGATGTAAATATCAATGTAGCGTTATCTTCTACATGTAGATCTAATATATCTTTTGAGCATCTACTCTCATACAAAATAATCTCATCAATATGATATTTTTCTTTCTTCAACTCTTTGACGAAACTACTTGCCACATCTTTAGCACGTAAATATAACCATCGTGTGTTTTTTGGATACTTTTTTATTCTGTTTGTTAACTTATCCCCGTAACCATCACCTACTTCAAGTATATCACCGCCAAGTTTCTCAAATGCCTCAGCAGTTTTTTGAGATACACATAAAGCTTTTATATCTTTAAAGCTGTTAATGTCATACTGTCTTAAGGCTTTTGAAGTTTGTTTGGAAGTTATAATAAAATAATCATAAACTGAAAAGTCAATTTTTGGTTTTAAAAAAGTAATATCCAGGGAGTTGATACTAATAGCATCTACATGTGAAGAGGTAGAAAAAAGGTAGATCTTTTTCATTGTTTCCCTTAACTACATAAACTTAATCGTAAAGAGTTTAGTGCAATTTGGAATGTTTTTAGATTGAGGCATAGCTAGACTATGCCGATACCTAAATCATTTCAAAGTGTGCTGAAATATTTAACGATTTTATTCCCATTCTATGGTAGCTGGTGGTTTAGAAGATATATCATATACCACACGGTTTATTCCATCAACCTCATTAATTATTCTTCTTGAAATTCTCTCTAAAAGATCATGTGGAAGGTGTGCAAATGTAGCTGTCATACCATCTACTGCTTCAACAACACGTACACATACAGTGTTGTCATATGTACGGTTATCACCCATTACACCAACTGATTTTACGTTTAAAAGTACTGCAAAAGCTTGCCAAGTTTTAGTGTAGTAACCACTTGCTTTTAACTCATCAAGAAGTATAACATCAGCTTCGCGAAGCAGTTCTAAATCAGGAATATTTACATCACCCATAATACGGATAGCTAAACCTGGTCCAGGGAAGGGATGACGATTGATCATTGATTCTGGAAGACCTAGTTCAAGACCGATTTTACGTACTTCATCTTTAAACAGCTCACGTAAAGGCTCAATTAACTCAAAGTCCATCCAATCAGGTAATCCACCGACATTGTGGTGAGACTTGATAACTTCACTCGGTCCGTTTACAGAGATTGATTCAATAACATCAGGATACAATGTACCTTGAGCTAAGAACTTGATACCGTCATGTTTTTTTGCTTCTTTTTCAAACTCTTCAATAAATGTATGACCTATTATCTGACGTTTTTTCTCAGGATCTGAAACACCAGCTAACTTACCTAAAAAGTTATCGGCAGCATCTACAGTTACAAGTGGAGCTTTTAGGTTTAGTTTAAAAACTTGCTCGACCTGTTCGCGTTCACCCTTACGCAGTAGTCCATTGTCAACAAATACAGGGATCAACTGATCACCGATTGCTTCATAAAGCATTGCAGCAACAACAGAACTATCAACTCCACCGCTTAATCCACATAGAACTTTACCATCACCGACTTTTTCACGGATGATTTTTATTTGTTCTTTTAAAAAGTGTTCCATCTTCCATTTTTCAGTAACTCCACAAATATTCTTTGCAAAGTTTCTAAGCATTAGATAACCCTCTTCAGAGTGTTGAACTTCCGGGTGATATTGCATAGCATATACACGTTTTTCTTCATTTGCAATTGCTGCGTAAGGAGAGTTGTCAGACACGGCGATCGGTTTAAAACCATCTGGCAGTTCATCTACACGATCAGAGTGACTCATCCAAACAATACGACCATTCTCACAATCTTTAAGAAGTGGTGAACAATGTTCTGGTTCAACTATATTTAGCTCAGCTTTACCATACTCATGGTGGTCACTTCTTATAACACTACCGCCAAAATCAACAGCAATTCTTTGCATACCATAACAGATACCAAGAACAGGGATCCCCATACTATATACTTCCTGATCTACTTCATAAGCACTATCACTGTAAACAGAAGATGGACCACCACTAAGGATCACACCTTTTGGATTTTTTGCTTTTATATCTTTTGCAGATGTATGATAAGGAAGAATTTCACAATATATCTTATCTTCACGTAATCTACGCGCAATTAGTTGTGTATATTGAGAACCAAAATCTAAAACGATGATGCTAACATTTGTCATTTAAATGCCTTTGAAAAATAAATAATTTTGAAAGGATACAATAAGTTAGATTAATGTTTTATTTGAAGAGACCTACTTGGGTCTATTTTGAGTTTAATTGAAATTTTTAAGTGTGTTCAGATGTAAAAACATCTGAAGTACCCATAGCTCTTACTCAGCTACAGTAAACATTTTTAGAAAAAAAATGTTCCTTGCGCTGGAGCTAAGGGCAATTACGCACCGATGCCGAACATCTCGAACTGTACATACCATACAGCGACAGATACGATATATCCTATCAGTATTGTCCACGAGTATTTCATGTGAGCACCAAATGTATATACACCAGGTAATTTACCCATAACACCAACACCTGCAGCAGAACCAAATGATATTAAACTACCACCGACACCTGCTGTAAGTGTAACTAGCATCCATTGTGCATGTGCCATGTCCGGATTTGCTTTAAGTACGGCTGACATAACAGGAACATTATCAACAATAGCAGATAGAAAACCAACACCTACGTTTGATGCAGTTGGACCAAGTACACTAGGTTCATAAACAACTGCTGCTAGAGCTAACCATCCTATAAAATATAGTGCTCCAACTGCTGCTAAGATACCAAAGAAGAACAGCAAAGTATTGTTCTCTATCTTACTCATTGATGAGAAAACATCAAAGTGACCTTTACCGTGAATACGTTTAAGGTTGTATGCATAGATCTTAAGTAGAGCTAAACCAAACATCATACCCCACATAGCTGGAAGATGTAATACTTGATGAGACATTACAGCTGAGAAAATAGTGAATACACCAAGACCCATAACAACCTTAGCACCCTGCATCATCACCGGTTTTTTCTCTTTTGCGATATCAAACTCAGGTACTGTGTTTGGAACTACTTTTGATAATAAAAATGCAGTTACCAAATAACCTAGTATTGAAGCCGGGAATAAAAATAAGAAGTCAGAAAAAGCACCCTTACCTGCTGTCCAAGCCATAAGTGTAGTGATATCACCAAAAGGAGACCACGCACCACCTGCATTTGCTGCAACAACTATATTTATAGCACCAGGTACTAAAAACATTTTATTCTCTTTTTCAATTGTAATAAGTACTGTTGAGAGGATAAGAGCTGTTGTTAAGTTATCCGCAATCGGAGAGATAAAAAATGCCAGTAAACCAGTTACCCAGAAAAGTTTTCTATATGTATAACCTTTTGATATCAGGTTGTATTTTAATCTATCAAATACACCCATGTGTATCATAGACTCTATATATGTCATAGCAACAAATAAGAAAAAGAATATCTCAGCTATTTCTAAAATAAGGTGTTGTGCTTGAGTATGAACAAGATCCATATCCAAACCATTTATAGCATAGTAAAAAGCTATAAGCATAAACATAAATGTACCAATAAACAGCGCCGGTTTGGCTTTATCTATATGATACTTTTCCTCCATAGCTACAAAATAATATCCTATAACAAATATTGCAAGAGCTGCAATACCAACCCATGTGAAAGTAAGATCCGGTATAGTCGTATCTCCTCCACTTGCCATAGCTAACGCACTTGTTAAACTAAGCATAAGTAATAACCTCATTAATTCTCCTCGATATGAATGGTATGGACGCCAATTGATTTCTCCCTCGCTAAAGCAGATTCTACTATCTCTTTAGCTGTAAGTAATCTAAACTTCAGAAGTTTACCAATTTTTTCATTTAAAAGAGCATTAATTTGCTCTTTTGCTTCTGATAAACCTTTTTTTGTTCTAACAATAGAGACATGTTTCCACATTATTTCTCTTAGTTTATTTTTCTTTTCTTTGTCATTTTTATAACTCATAACCTCATTTTTTATCTCAAACTCAATTATGTCATCATTTTTATCTTTATATGCATTTTCTAAAATATTAGAAACTGCTTTTTGTGCGAACACCAAACCTTCTAAAAGTGAATTTGATGCAAGTCTATTTGCACCATGAACTTTAACAGACGCGACTTCACCGATCGCATATAGATTTTTAACATTTGGTACAGCTGCATTCAAGTCTGTCTTTATTCCACCTATCGCGTAGTGAAAAGCCGGTGAAATAGGTACTTTTTGTAAAGGGACGTTAAATCCTAGATCTTTCAAATTTTTATGTATGTTTGGAAACCTATTTATAAAATATTTATAATCAAAGTTTCTCATATTTAAAAATACTTTACGCCCTGTTTTTTGAGTGTAGTCATATATACTTTTACTTACAATATCTCGGCTTGCAAGCTCACCCCTCTCATCATAATCAAACAAAAATCTTTTACCGTAATCATCCTCAATAGTAGCACCCTCGCCTCTTAAGGCTTCTGTTAAAAGAACTTTTTGCGCAAAAGTATTTTTTACAAATACGGTTGGATGAAACTGTGTCATCTCCATATGTTCAAGCTCTATCCCTTTCATGACACAAAGCCCTTGAATATCGGCACTTATTGTGGGTGCATTTGTATGATACTCAAAAAGTGAACCTATTCCGCCACTTGCGATAATGACATTTTTAGCATAAATATTTCTAAGTTCGCGATGTTCAAGGACCGTTACACCATGACATTTTCCGTTCTTTATAAGCAGGTCTACCACACGAGTGTGTCCAAGCATTGGATGTGGGTTTAATGCTAGTAAAAAGTGGTGTAGATACCTGCCTGTAGCATCACCGCCAGCATGTAATATTCTAGATGTAGAGTGAGCTGCTTCTTTTGTATAAGCTAAAGAACCATCTTCATTTTTATCAAACTCAAATCCTAGCTTTATGATATCATCAATAACAGCTTTTGAATTTTTCGACAATACTTCAACGGCTTCTTCATCACATAGACCATCACCTGCATCTAATGTGTCTTTTATATGTAAAGGAATATCATCTTCATCTTTTGCAAAAGCTATACCGCCTTGTGCATAAAAACTATTACACTTAAAAGTCTCACGTTTGTTAATAATAAGCACTTTTTTATTTTTTGGAAGCTTTAATGCTGCGTAAAGTCCGGCTACTCCAGCTCCTACAATTATTACATCATATCTCATTATTTATTCTCATCAGTTTGAGGTTTTTCAGTAGATATAACCGCACTTTCTTGATAATATGGTGCTTTTTTAACACCACATCCACTAAAACTTAATAAAAATACAGCTATAATTACTTTATGAAAAACGCTTCTCAGATTATAGATATTATTCAAAATAAACCTCAATTTTCTAAACTTTCAAAAGTGAAATGCATTAAAAGAATACAATCACTTTTTACACAGCCGGTTCAAAAGATGATAAGCTTTGCATATTTTAAGCAAGATACGCTTTTTTTCGTCTTTAATCATCCTGCCGGTAAACAAGAATTTGATAATAGTATACAAAATATTAAAAGCGCTTTAAAGTTCCATACGCCTGATGAATGTAGTGATACACCTGTTTCCGATATCAAAGCTTTTGTAACTCACACACCAAAAAAAGAGAAAGAATCTTTTAAAGAAGTTAAACAAACATATAAAGAACGTTCATCAGGTAATTTTGAAGTTAATATTCACGATGACAAGCTAAATTCATTAGTTAAAAGCATAAGGGACATTATAAAAAATAATGACACTAACTGAGACAATACAACAACTCCCACCTAGTGCGGGAATATATCAATATTTTGATGCAGACGGGCATCTTTTATATGTCGGAAAAGCTAAAAATCTAAAAAACCGTGTTAAGAGCTACTTCTCTTTTACCCCTGTTTTAAAGCCAAGTCCAAATTTATCATACAGAATAAAAAATATGATAGATCAAACCGTTTCTTTGAACTATATAGTCGTAAATACTGAACACGATGCACTAATACTTGAAAACTCACTTATAAAACAACTCAACCCAAAGTACAATATACTCTTAAGAGATGATAAGACATACCCATATATCTATATAGACTACTCTCAACAATATCCGAGATTTGACATAACTAGAAAAATAATTGATGCAAAAGAGATCACTTACTATGGACCATATTCCGTAGGTGCGAGAGATATTTTAAACTCGATATACGAACTTTGTAAACTTGTACAAAAAAAAGGTTGTTTAAAATCAAAAAAACTATGTCTGTATTATCAAATAGACAAATGTCTTGGTCCATGTGAAAATGATATTCCAAAAGAGCTATATCAAAAAGAGATAGACAAGGCCGTAACACTTATAAAAAGCAAATCAAAACTAACACGTGAACTTACTAAAAAAATGGAATATTACGCAGAGGAATTAAGGTTTGAAGAAGCAGCTGAGCTTAGAGACAGATGTGAGAGAATATCTAGAAGTGAGATAAAAAGCGATATTGACTTTGCATCAAGTGAAAACTTTGACATCTTTGCAATCGAACATAATGAAAAAAGACTTGTCGTACTTAAAATATTTATGAGAAACGGAAAGATAATCTCTTCGACACATTCTGTCACTACACTAAACAACGGCTTTGACAAAGATGAGATCTACCATAGGGTTCTTATAGAATATTATCAAGAAAAACCGCCTATAGTCGCACCTATTTTAATACAAGAAAGTTTTGAAGAGATGCAAAGCATAGAAGATTATCTAAGTGATACCTTTGGTAAAAAAGCTCAAGTCATAATCCCTCAAAAAGGGAAAAAGAAACAGCTAATAGAGCTAGCTATATTAAATGCCAAAGAACTTCTAAAAAATGATAAAAAAACTGTTAGTTTAGAGACTGAAGAGAAACTTGTAGATCTACTGGAGTTACAAAAACTACCTCAAAGAGTTGAGTGTTTTGACAACTCTCACATGTCAGGAATGGCAACTGTTGGAGCTATGATAGTTTATGATAATGCGAAGTTCGATAAAAAGTCATACAGGACCTACCATTTAGAAGCAAAAGATGAATACTCTCAGATGAGAGAGACTCTAAGTAGACGCGTAAATAGTTTTGAAAAAAGCTCACCACCTGACTTATGGGTACTAGACGGTGGAGCTACACTTTTAAAACTAGCAATGGAGATACTTGATTCAAACGGTGTAAATCTTGACGTAATTGCGATATCCAAAGAGAAAATAGACGAGAAGGCACACCGCGCAAAAGGTGCTGCTAAAGATATCATATATACAAAGACGGAGAGTTTCAGACTAAAACCAAGCGATAAACGACTGCAATGGGTACAGAATTTAAGGGATGAAGCACATAGATGTGCCATAGGTTTTCACAAAAAGACAAAACTAAAACTTGACCAAGAGAGTAAACTTCTTAGTTTAAATGGAATTTCACAAGCAAAAATCAAAAAACTACTAAATCATTATGGTACTTTTGAACAAATTAAAACATTAAGCACCCAGGAATTAGCTTCAATTTTAAATCTAAAAGATGCAAATATTATCAAAAATCTCTATAAATAAGGTTTGTTTTGTTTCTTTTATGATAATATTAAGCAAATTTAATCCTTTAAAATTAACATTAAGGTTTTTGCAATGAATAAGGTTACGCC
>Ga0193955_1000665_pt1 | contig 18344 bp, 14 predicted proteins | sample BB_6_MG_FD_140343 | JGI IMG/M metagenome (GOLD analysis project Ga0193955, IMG submission 140343) | Microbial mat bacterial communities from the Broadkill River, Lewes, Delaware, United States - BB_6_MG | ecosystem: Environmental > Aquatic > Freshwater > River > Microbial mats | place: USA... | reverse complement strand
TAAATACGTGAGGAGGGTGCTGATTGAGTATCTCTAATGCTTTATCCATGCGGCCACGAAAGTCAGGCACTAAAATTTCAATTTTTGTATTAGGCGCTTGTTCATTGATTTCTTTTACGCAATTAGCAAACTGTTGCGCGCCGCCATCACGTAAATCATCACGATCTACAGAAGTAATGACAACATATTTTAGTGCCATATCTTTTAAGCTTCGCGCTAGTTGTGTTGGCTCATCTTCGTTTACGGCTAAAGGGCGCCCATGGCCTACGTCACAAAATGGACAACGACGTGTACAAATATCACCTAATATCATAAAGGTAGCTGTGCCGTGATTAAAACATTCAGACAGGTTGGGGCACGATGCTTCTTCACAAACCGAATGTAAGTTATGTTTACGCAAGTTAGCTTTGATTTTATCGACACGCTCACTACTACGAGGTAGCTTTACACGCAACCATGCAGGTTTACGTAGCATGTTTTCAGGAATTGAAGTGACAACTTTTATAGGTATGTGAGCTAATTTTTCAGCATCACGCAGTTTTGTACCAGGGGTAACTTTAGTTGATCTTATCGTCGTTTCTGTGGAGGTTTTTTTTATAGTTACGTCATTATTTAGCATTCTTTTTCTCTTCATGGTAAAGCTTAAGTAATGTTACTGAGGTGAGTAATTTATTGGTAATAAAAGCAACACAAATAAATATGTTATACACTTGAAACATAAACAAGCTAAAAATCCCAAGAAATTCCCAAGTGCACAGCGCGAGGTTGACCACCAAAGAAACGGTACGTGTCAAAAGCAAAATCCGCGCGGCTGGCATATTTTTCATCTGTAAGGTTTTCAATTCGTGAAAATAAACGCAGATGATTAGTTAATTGTACCGAAGCTCTTAATTGTAATAAGTCGTGGCCAGCATAATTATGTTCATTGGCAGGGTCTAAATAATACGCACTGATATGTAACCACTCTAGTTCAAACTTAGTGTTATCAGTTGGTTGCCAGGCAACACGCACATTAGCTAGATGTTTTGGTGACGTATCTACTTTATTGCCTTTAATAACACCACTGCTTGTTTGGTCAAATTCATATTCATGGTGACCATAACTATAGTTAATGCCAAGGGTGAATTGTTCAGTTAAAGCATAATCCATCATCAATTCAAGACCATGATGTGAAGTTTCACCATTAGTTACATTTAAACCATCTGCATCTCGAAAAAAGAAATTTTCTTTATCCATAGAATAGAGAACAGCTTCATAAGTTAGTTTGTTAGTCACTCCTCGAAAACCAAGTTCGATACTGTCGAGTAGCTCTGATTTAATTTCTCCTATTTCTTGTTGCTTTTGTAGTCTATACATATCGGTAGTTTGTGGTGCTCTAAACCCTTGAGACCAACCACCGAAAATTGCCATGTTGTTATTAATACTATAATTAAAGGCTATTTTAGTACTGGAATCATTAAAACTATCATTACTATCACTAGGGCGTTTAAATAAACAGTCAATCAACTCACCTTTGTTATCTACACATGAACTTCCGTCTGACTTTGTTGTACCATCAGCAAGTAAATTATTGTATTTGTATTTTGTTTTATCAAAACGAACACTTGCTGTGAATTTTAGCTGATGAGTTAATTGCCAATCGGCTTGAAGGTAGGGGGCAATCGTTAAAGCATCAACTTTGTAGTCAAAATGAAGGCCTTGTTGGCGTGCTTTTCCCCAGCTATAACTATCTGGTTTTTGTTGGGTTTGTGTTAACGCTCCTTCTGTCCATTCAAGGTCTACGCCCATTATTAATGCAATATTCTTTTCTAAGTTCCACCGATAACTATTAATCATACCAAAACTATAGTGGCTATTTTCTTCAATGGCTTTTGACGGTAGATAATGTTGGCTAAATTCCATTTCATTAATTCTAAAATATGGTGTAATAGTAAAGCTTTTTACATCATCTAACTTGTGTTGCCAATGCGTTGCTATACGTACTGATGACCATTTGCGATAAGCATCATTATCGCAATTTTTTTCCATGGTATTACGATCTTTATAAAGGTTTTTATCTGAATATGTTGAGTTGTAGCAATGTGAACCATTATCTCCAGAAGAAATAAATCCAGCTGTTTTTTGATCAAGTACAAAACCTGAAATCGTCGTTTTTAATTGATTATTTCCATTTAAATAGTCGTAACGTAATCCAAGCTTCAAAGATGTAAAGTCACTATTATCACGATAGCCATCATCATTTACGGCTTGAATTGTAGCGTTTACACCTTGATTTTGTGATTCATTTCCCATTGTGCCTTGAAATTGATACTTATTGTTTGGACCTGTAAGTAATGCGGCTTCTCCACCATTATGTGGCTCCTTGGTTAATACGTTGATCACGCCATGAACAGCATTTGAACCATAAACCGCACTTGCAGGACCTCTAACAATTTCAACTTCTTGTGCTTGTGCAATATTTAATTCTGATAAACCATTATTATTTGCAAAGCCAGCTGATCGGGTAGGAATGCCATCTTCTAAGAATAAAAAAGCGCCCGCAGCACCAGGGCCAGTTAAAACAGGAGATCGTAGAGAGGGTAAAGACTCCATACCATTATTCGTTTGGATGTGAACGCCTGTTGCTCTATTTAAAATATCACTTGGATGTACAGAGCTAACTGAAACAATATCTTCACTTGATATACGGTCAATATTGCTTGCTAAAGTAAGTAGGTTTGAATGCTGACGACTACCAGTTACAACAATAATTTCTGTTAGATTATCAGCGTCATTTGTTTTATAAATATCAGTTTTTTTAGTTGCTGCAAACAAAGAGCAACTTATTATTGAAAAACTGACCATAGTAAGAGCTGAAACGGAAAATTGTTGTAACATAGTGGTTTCCTTTTTTATTTTTGATTTTAGATAACCTGGATAAATCTAGCACGAACTCTTTTTAAAATTCAGTAACTTAAGATCTTAATTAATACAAACAGAATCACTAAAAAATGGATAATTATCACCATAATTTAATGGTATGAATGAACCAATATAGCTAGCGTTCCATAATTTACTTCAGAACAACTTTGTGAGCAGTGTAAGTAAGCACTAATAACAAAACATTGTTCTAAAATAGAAAGTATTTTAGCGGAAATATCTGATTTTTAGTTTTGTTCCCTCACATGAATATTTTTTGATACTTTCTGTTTATAGCCTATGCAATAGCATATATTGCGCCAGTTTGTGTTTATTTAGGTTTACTATTTTAACTTATTGATTTGTATTAAAATATTTTTATATTGTGATTTAACTTTTTCAATTTATAAACTATGATTTTAGTTTTTCTTTGATCAATTTAATAATCGACACAGTTGTCTCAATGCATTAGATGCCATGTTTAAACTGGGATTTTAAATTATTATTTGGAAATTTTGATTGTTGCTGTTGCTAGGGAAGGTAAAAATAAAATTATAACGGATAGAGTAAGGTTAACTTCATAATATATGCCAACTTGATTATATTTTTACTCTCTTTCATCAATGTCAGATTGACGACACCTTAGATTACAGTTGAATTCTAGTTGATCATTTTTTAATGAGTAAGGACAAAATTACTATTTTTGAAACATATGTATCAAAAGAATAAAAAAATTAAAAACACAGAAAATTCATGCAAAATACACCAACTTTTTCTTCCAAAAATTTAGTTTTTAAATTAAATGAAAAATATTAACTTATTGTATTGTAAGTTGATTTTTTTGTTTTTTCTATGCGATTCATGCTTTGTGTAATCTATGATTCATTTATTTGGCATGATACCTGCTCAATTACATTTTGCATGATACATGCTGCAATATTTCAGACCGATGTACCAATATGTAAACAAATACTTGCCAACAACTTGGATGGTAATCAATTAGATGACGGAACTCTAAATAAGGATACATAGACCTGAAATTACAATAAATATAAATTCATTTGGGGAAATAATATGAACAATAAAATTTTAAAAACATTAGGTGCTACAGCTTTACTATCTAGCTTTGCAGGAACAGCAGCTGCTGACGTAGTTATAGCAGAAACAGAAACAACAAAAATATCGATGTTCGGTATTTTAGATGTTGGTTTACTGTACCAGTCTAACCCTTCAATTGAAGGTGAAGAAAACCTTACTATGGAAACGAGTGGCTTGCGTCAGAGTGTTTTTGGTTTTAAAGGAAATCGCCAACTAGATGGCTCTACAAGTGCCTTTTTTAATCTAGAAGCACACTTCGATGTGGATTCAGGTATGCTTCATGGTTCAGGTGATGCTGCAGGGGAAGCTGATGATAGTTCAGGCACCTTGCTTTTCCGACGCCAAGCAAATATTGGTCTTACTGGTGACTGGGGAACCGTGATTGCAGGTCGCCAATATGGTCCTGCTTTACTTGCTCACCTTGGTACAGAACCTCGTGTTTTCAAAGAACAATTCTCTAACCTCTACTCTTGGGCTTATAGCCAATTATTTTCAACTGTAAACCCTAGTGATAGTGAGGCAGGTCGTAATACAAATAATGACGTTGGTATATTTTTTAAGAATGCTATTCAATACCGTAATAACATTGGTGGTATTGATTTTGGCATACTGTACTCGTTTGGCGGTCAAGAAGGTTCTAGTAAAAATGGCGACGTAATTGCTGTTGGTGCATCATACGGAACTGGTCCTGTAACACTTTCTGGTTCATACCAAATTATGAGTGATCAAGATACGGGTGAAGATGTAGTGGAAAGCTTTGGTATTGGTGCTGCATATAAAATTGGCGCTATTGACTTGAAAGTTAATTTTTTGAATACAGAAAACCATGATTCACTTGGAAATGAAATTCTTGACGTTGATGCACTTGGGCTTGGTGTAGATTATAAGTGGAGTGAAAAAAATACCATGACTGTTGCTTACTACATCAACGAAGATAATGCGGCGGCTGATGATGCAACCACTAAATCATTTGTCGTTAGTAATGAGTTCACTTTGGGGGATTCAACAACGTTATATACTGCTATAGCGTATGTAGATGCAGATGAGATGGGCACTATCTCACAGTATGCAACATCTATTGTTGCAGCTCCAGCTCCCGTTGGTGAAAAAACTACATTAGTTAATGTAGGTGTAAATTTCGCTTTCTAATTAATATTTATGTAGATGTGAATTATATGGTTTACATAAAAAACCGATGCTTTGGGATGGCATCGGTTTTTTGTGTTTACCTAACAACGTTAAATGCCCCGTTCACTTGAATGAAAGTGGAGTTAGCCTGACTAAAGAGAACTATCTGTATTATTGGGGGAAACAATATTGTACTTTTTCATTTTCCGATAGAGTGTTGCTCTGCTTGTTTCTAGTTTTTTAGCTGCTTCTGTTGCGTTCCAATTACTGTTCCGTAAGGTCTGTAGTATTTTCTGTCCTTGTACCGATATAATTTCGGCATGCTGTGAGTGGCTTCCCTCATTTTCATTAAAAATAAAAGGGGGGCAGTCGAATACGTATTCAGGTAAATGCTCAATAGTGACTATTTTATCGTCGCATAAAGTACAGGCATAGTTAATAACATTTTTAAGCTCCCGAATATTGCCAGGCCAAGAATATTCACTGAGTACTTGCATAGCTTCTTTGGAAAAGCCAATGTCTGCTTTGTCTGAAACAATACGTGAGACTAAATAAGGGAGATCTTGACGATCTCGCAATGGGGGCAGGTTAACTGTTGCACCATTTAGGCGATGATATAAATCAGCTCTGAAATTAGATTGCTCTGATTCAATCTTTGGAGTTATATCTTGATGAGTGGCACTAATAAGTCGGAAGTCTACAGGAATGGGATGATCGGAGCCGATGGGAGTAACCATTTTTTCAGCTAGCACTCTCAATAACCTAGTTTGTAGACTTGCAGGCATATCACCTATTTCATCTAAAAATAATGTGCCTTTGTCTGCGGCTAGAATTAACCCAGATTTACCTTTACAGCTAGCACCAGTGAAGCTTCCTGCTTTATAACCAAACAATTCACTTTCAATTAATGTGTCAGGTAGCGCGGCACAATTAACTGCTACAAATGGTCCTTTACGACGGTTACTACTTAGGTGTATAGCATTAGCTAATACTTCTTTGCCTGTGCCAGTTTCACCTTGAACTAAAATATTGATATCAGTTGGTGCAAATTTACTGATAAGAAGTTTTACGCTGTGCATCATAGGATCTGAGCCAGAAAGCTTATCGATCTCTGCAGCGATAGGTTTCATTTTGTCTAGCTTATATGCTCTAATTTGGTTTAGTACCATACTTTTGATTTTGGTACGTGGTGGCTGAATACAACAGAAAAATGGAACACTTGTGTTTTTTGACTTGATAACAAAATGTTCAGGAGATGACTTAGCAGGATCTGCACCCAGTTGAAACAACGAAGTAATGTCAAATCCAGTCAGTAACTGTGATGTTATGTCATTAATGCCTAGTTCTCTAGCCATAATTTTACGTGCATTTTGGTTTGCACCAATCACCACATTATAACTATCTAATGCAATTAAATTCGGACAATATGTATTTAGTGAACTAACGCTGGTATCAAATTTTAAAATTGATGCGTTACTATAGTGATTTAAAAAATTAGCGGCTTCAATAAGTCCAGCATGCATCTGTACTAATTTAAGCAACAAATGTTGGCTTGCTTTTTCTTTTGGTGAGTAAAGTGCTGAGACATCAAGAATAGCCAATAGCTCACCATTATGATCTAAAATAGGTGATGCGGAGCACGTTAATGATGTGTTAACTATGTCAAAATGATCTTGTTGGTGTATCGTTAATGGCACAAGTTCGTTGATAATTGTACCAACCGCGCAGGTTCCTGCATGGCGTTCGTTCCAGTCAGATCCTAAATATAGACCAGCGTTTCTCATGTCTTTGGTTAGACGGTTATTACCAATATAATCAACGGTAACTCCATTTTTATCACAAAGTAAAACAACATAACCTAAGGCTTCTACTTGTGAATATAGCGTTTCCATTCCCTCTCTGGCTGTAGTGATAAATTCTTGTAAAGGTGAAGTGTGGTTTTGCAATTCTGAATGAGTAAGTACACGTGAACCTTGTCGCCCCAATGGATCAAGCTTAAAGGTTTGAATACAACGTTTCCATGAATTTGTAATTAAGTCTGTTTCTGAATTTAACTCATTATCATCAATTGCTCTATAAACATTAGATAAATGTTCATCGACGACGGAAGTTCTCATTTTTTTCCCCAAATATATTATGCATCCTTGCTTTTTATTATTATGCATCCTTTCTTTTATTATTGTATTAATTCTTACTACGTACGTTTTAGTAGGTTATATCTTAGTCAAATACTTATCAATCATACTTTGTATCGACAAATAAAGGTCAGCTGCTAGTTTACTATTATTCATGTTAATTTCATCGTTATGCTCAGTTAGCGATGTCATTGCCTCTCGGGTAAAAACCTCAGAATGTCCTGATTGCTGATAACATTCATTTACAGCATCTACTAAAGAGTCAATATTTGGATTAATTAGAATAAAGGCATGGGCTAGCACACCCACTTGCTTTTTATTGTTTACGCTACTCGTTCGGCTAATTCTTTGTGCTGTACCAATAAACTTTCTATCATTGATAGATAAATTATAGACGCCATTACAATATGCGCCAGTAATCTCACCTGTTTCTGCTTTGACCCCATAATTAGATAGCCATAACTCTAAAATAGCTATCAGTAACTGATAGCTATTTGATGTTGATAGTTCTAATTTGTCAGGCCATGGATAGACCATGCTTAAATTAATTACACCTGGTGCTTGAGGAACGGGAGATCCCCCCGTTTTTCGTTGCTCAATTTTCCAACCAAGTTTTTCCATATGGTCAGTTAATTGTGGTGTAGTTCGCCATTTACCAGATGCAGGAAGCACCATCACTTTTTCTATAGGCTCCCAAATTAAAAAACGAGGCGTTTGATCGATAAGCACTTCACGTAAAGCTTGTTCTTCCCATGCTAACGCTTGAGTTGCAGACATCGACATTAACACCATCGAATCAGTCAAGGATGATCTCCTCTATATGAGCACAGATATCAGATAAAAAATTAGCAGCAGGAGAACCATCTATTGCCCGATGATCAATCGTTAAAGAAATCCCCATTATTTTAACCGCTTCAAATTCACCTTTGGCGTTAGGTTTCACGTATTCGTTGGTTGTGCCTAACCCGATAATAGCAATTTGAGGAGTATTTAAAATTGGTGTAAAATGTTTAACTCTTGTTAAGCCTAAATTTGTAATGGTTATTGTACCCCCCATATAATCATTAGGTTTAAGTTCATTGTTTTGAGCCTTTTTAGTTGAAATTTGCCGCGCTTTTTGCAGTTCATTGGCTGTAAGATTTTGAGCTGAAAAAATAGTAGGCGTTACTAAAATATTATCATCTAAACTTAATGCAAAAGATAAGTTGATGTCTCTATGATAGATAATTTTATTATCTTCAACCCTAGCATTTAAATCCATATGCTTTTTCAGTGCCGTAATCACTACAAAATGCAACAAGTCTTGTATTGATATATTTTCTCCTTGCTCAGATAGTTGTCGTTTTAAATGCAATAAAGGTGAAATATTCGCTTCTGCATGTAACGTAAGTTGCGCACTAGTTTGCAAACTTTGTTGCATTTTTTTTGCGATTGCGCCTCGAACACCACGCAAAGGCACTGTATAGGTTGAATCGGTGATAGCTTGTTCCATTTAAGATACCTCTGCTATTATGCTTCCTTTATTTACCACATCATCTTCTTGGCAGGTAATAGATATAGTTCCGTCATAGGTTGAGTGAATTTCATATGAAATTTTTTCGACCATGACTTCAGCTAATAGTTGACCTGTTGATACTTCACTGTTGTTATCTACTAGCCAAGCTGTTAAAACGGCTTCTTCATCTTCTTCCCATAAGTCCATTGGTATTGTAATTGCTTTAGTCATTTATTTGCTCTCCATCATTTTTGAACAGGTATTAATTATATTTTCGGTGGACGGTAATGCCCATTCTTCCATTGGTCTACTAAATGGAATTGGAATATCTGGGAAAGTGATCCTACACGGTGGTGTTTTTAGCATATGATGATCATGTTCAGTTACCGAGGCGATGATCTCTCCACTAACACCAAAGCTATGATAATCTTCATCAACAACCAATAATCGACCAGTCTTTTTAACAGATGATATGATATGATCGCGATCTAACGGAACCAATGAACGCAGGTCAATAACCTCCACATTGATGTTGTCTTTTTCAAGTTCTTGCGCTGCTTTTAAAGCATGATGTACGCCGATTCCAATGCTCACGATTGTTATATCTTGACCTTCAACTACTGTTTTTGCTTTGCCAATTTCCAGTTCATAATTTTCTTCAGGTACTTGGCTGATAGCAGCGGGTTCTGTTCCTAACCAGCCCATACCTTGTAAACCTTTATGAAATAGATAAATAACAGGACTATTGTCGCGAATAGCAGCAGTCATTAAACCTTTTGCATCATAAGCGTTACTTGGCGCAACAACTTTCATTCCTGGTAAATGTGCAAACGTTCCGTATAGACATTGAGAATGCTGACCCGCATCACTGTAACCACCACCAGTTGATGCCATTATCACCATTGGTACCGTTGAATGGCCACCTGAAAAGTAAATGTTTTTTGCCATAGAGTTATAGATAGCATCAAAACAAACACCAAAAAAATCAACAAACATTAATTCAACAACTGGACGCATTCCATCCATAGCAGCACCGACGCCAGCACCTATAAATGCAGTTTCTGAAATTGGAGTATCTCTCACACGTTCTTCACCAAATTCTTTCAGTAAACCACGAGTATTTCCAAAAACGCCGCCCAGTTGTGCAATATCCTCTCCCATTACAAATACGTTAGGATCTGCGCGCATTTCTTGAGCTAATGACTCAGCCATTGCACGCGCTATAGTTAGTTTTTTCGTTGCAGACATTATTAAGTCTCCTTTGTGTAATTATGGTTAAGCGAAAACATGCAACATGGCTTCTTCTGGTTCTGGGTATTCACTCTCACGAGCAAAAGTAATTGCTTTTTCTATTAATTGCTGTGTTTCTTGAACCAAAGATAAGTCTTCGTCGTACGTAATGATGTTTTCGCTAAGTAATTTCTGACGATAAGTCGGCAAGGGATCTTCTTGAATTAGCTGCTCTTTTTCACCTTCAGGACGATATGCTTCAGCATCTCCCATGAAGTGACCAGCCAAACGTGAAGTTTGTATCTCAATTAGCGTTGGTCCTCCCCCATTTCGTGCACGATCAATTGCCTCTTTTGTGGCACTGAATATTTTGTCTGGACAATTGTGCTCAATATGAATACCTGGCATGTTGTATGCCGCAGCACGGTCACTATTTTTAGTCACTGAAGTAGAGGCTGATTTGGTGACTGATATACCCCAATCATTATCTTCTATTATAAATATTACGGGCAAATTCCATACGGAAGCTAAATTCAGGGATTCATGAAAAGCACCTTGATTTGCTGCCCCCTCACCAATATAAGAAATGGCTATACCTGATTTATTTTGCATTTTTCTTGACAGAGCTGCGCCTACTGCAGGCCCCATTCCTTGAGCAATAATACCTGAGCAAGAGAAATTAACATCACTATCAAACAAGTGCATATGACCACCACGGCCACCACTTAGCCCTGTTTTTTTGCCAAATATTTCAGCCATCATTTTGTCAAGGTTAACCCCTTTGGCAACCGCTATATGATGAGGCCTGTGGGTTGCTGTTATGATATCTTCAGCATTTAGATGGGCACATACTCCAACGGCACATGGCTCTTGACCATTAGACAAATGCATTTCTCCAGGAATAGGTCCATTAGCCATATTAAAAACTGGCTTTTTTCCTTCCATATAAATCGCTTCTATCCGTTCTTCCATGTAACGACTAATTAGCATATTTCGGTACATCCAGATACGCTGTGAATTTGTGGGTAACATATTTTTCTCCTAAAATAAAAATGTGATGATTTTGTCCTTTAAAATTAAAGGCATGGGAAGTAAATTCAAAAGCACCACTAAACTTTTAACTACAGAACGTCGGTTTTTATCAATTTTTCAATGTATTCAGCTTGTCGAATTGCCAATGCGACGATAGTAAGTGTTGGGTTAACAGAAGCACTAGTGACAAACTGACTGCCGTCTGAAATAAATAGATTAGGCACATCGTGCGATTGCCCCCATTTGTTTACTACCCCATCGCTTGGTTTTTCACTCATGCGGTTTGTACCCATATTGTGACTATTTGGGTATGCAGGTAGATTATGTAACTTAATTGCACCAACTGATTTATATAGCTTGGCTGTTTGGGCATAGGCATGATTTCTCATGACAATGTCATTGTTATGATCTGTTTTTGTTATGACGGGAACAGGTAGTCCATGCTGATCTTTTTCTGTTGGATGTAAAGTAATACGATTACTTTCTACAGGCAGATCCTCACCACAAATCCAAACGCCTGCCATATTCTTGTAGTTTTCTAATGCCTCAGATATTTCTCTACCCCAACCACTAGTGCCAGGTTTCAAAAATGCCGATAAGAAACCTAAGCCTAGGGTTAAAACTTCTAATGAATAGCCTGCTACAAAACCGCGTTCAGGGTTATTATCGCGTTCACTTGTTATTAAGCTGGGTACTGAAGTACCGCGATGCATATTGACAGGTTTGGGGAATACACCGTAAACGCCACCAGTTGTGTGTCCCATGTAGTTCCGACCAACTTGTCCAGAGGAGTTGGCTAAACCATTTGGAAACTTTTCAGAAGCTGAGTTAAGTAAAAGGCGAGGGGATTCTATAGAATTACCTGCAACACAAACAATTCGTGCTTTTTGTAGTTTTTTATTACCATTTTCATCAACGTAATGCACACCAATGGCTTTACCACTGTCGTCATGTTCTATTTTTAACACCATAGAGTTAGGTCTAATTTCACATAAACCAGTTGATTCAGCTTTTGGAATTTCGGTATACATTGTTGACCACTTCGCACCTATTCGACACCCTTGCATACAAAATCCAATTTGTTGGCAGGCTGGGCGACCGTCTCTGGCTACAGAGTTTATTGCCATGGGAGCATTGGAAAAGGTCATTCCTGTTCGCTCTGCCGCTATTCTGTGTAATTTTGTGTGGCTGCTTTCAGGTAAGTCTGGTGTTCCAGTTGCTTTTGTACCTGTAACGCCCATTTTGTCTTCTGCTTTGTCGTAATAGGGCTCAAGTTCTTCATAAGTAATTGGCCAGTCAGCAACATTGGCGCCTTCTATGGCTCCGTTGGTAGATTTCATTTTAAATTCGTGTGGTTTAAAACGTAGTGATACGCCAGCCCAGTGAATTGATGAGCCGCCAACGCCTTTGCAAATCCAGGCAGGTAAGTTAGTATGGTTTTTAGCATGGTGCCAACCTCCAGCTGAAATACGCTTATCAAGCCACGATAGCTTCATAAACATTTCCCACTCACTATTTTTTATATCTTCAAGTGTAAATCGTTTGCCTGCTTCCAATACTACTGATTTAACACCCTTTTGTGCGAGTTCATTGGCAACAGTACCGCCACCAGCACCCGAACCAATAATAACTACAACATCATTATCGTCTAAATCGAATTTTGCTACATTTGTCATCATTTCTTCCCCAAATTTATTTAATATTTTTTTTATAAATGGTTAATTTTTATTAAATTAGTCGTTAAGCCAGTCAAGTTCGTTTAATCCTCGGTTTATGTAGCCTCCTTTTTCCCAAGACGAGCCTTGATAACCAAATAAATGGAAGAGCTCTTTGTTGTCATAAAGCCCAAACATTAATGCTGTTCTAACTTTTATAAAAAATGGGCTGTCTTCAATTGAGCGTAAAATTCGAATTCGGTCAGGTTCATAACCCACTTTGGCAAATGGTTGTCCGAGTTTTTCAACGCTTAATTGGTCTAGCATTACAATCCCTTCACCAATTAATTTTTTTTCTTGATTTGCGAGATCATCGACAATCTTCTGATAATATTTATTTTCTACAATGTCGTGTGGATAAATGTCTTTAGCCATAACTAGCATTGTATGACTGACATAATCTGATTCAGGCATAGTGATAGTTTTAACTGTATTATCGGACGATGTGGAACAGCCAACTAATGTTGAAGCTATGACGGTTCCTGCAACACCACTGCCAATTTTATTTAAGAAATTTCGACGTGAGATAAAGTTATTTTTATTTTTCATAGTTGCGCTCTCTGTTTAAAGATAAATGTATAAAAGCAACCACTGTGCCAATTAAAATATTTCATTGTATTTCATTATGTTATGTGTGTTTTTGTATTGTTTTATTGAATTTTATTTGGTTGGTAACAGCTAGTGAGACAGGTGTTTCAACTGAATGATATGAAAAATAGAAAGAAGAACTTTATTCTATGAATACAGTTATTATATTTTGATTTTGTCTTTGTGGTTTTGGCTTTTATTGCTGATATATGAAGGTACGCATTTACGAAAAATAGAAGTAATGTTTATTTTTACTTGTGAGTTTAAGGTTATATTCTTAAATATTTTAAATTCCCTATGGTTGAAGCACCTGTATCACCTTACAAAATTTGATTTTTCAAGAAGGTTTTTTTTAATATATTTTCATGTAATCTGTTGTAATTAAAGTGTAATTTTTTATTGGTACGGCTTTTGCTTTTTTTCAGTTCAAATTAAATTGGATTTATATTTTTTCTAGATTTAAAACTAGATAAAAATTTATGTAATCCTTTAATTTACACGTCTAATTAACATACAGCCACGTTACAGCCACGTAATGGCGGCTAATAACAAAATAGACAATTATTATATGATAAATATGGGGAAAAATAATGACGCTAAGAATAAAATCAGCGAAACATGCTTGCAAGGGGCTTAGATTATTGGTTCTACCAATTGCTATAAGTATCGCGGCATCAGGCGGTGTAGCTAACGCCGCAAAACAATCTAATTGGACAGAATACAATGGAGATAAATCTGGCTCTAAATATTCAGAAGCTCCATTAGTGACAACCAAAAGCGTTAAGAATATGTCTGTAGCTTGGGAGTGGTCTATGCCAGACAATCAGCTATGGAAAGATAATCCAGATTTGAGAACATGGATGAATCAAAGTACGCCTTTAGCAATTGATGGCATTTTATATTCAAGTTCACCTATGAGCTTTGTATCAGCTATTGACGGGGTGACAGGTAAAACCTTATGGACTTTTGATCCAAAAGCTTACACCTTTGGTTCACCACCGAATTTAGGTTTTATCAGCCGAGGATTGACTTATTGGTCTGAAGGCAATGATAAACGTATTATTGTTGGTACTGCTGATGGATACTTAATGGCATTAAATGCAAAAACAGGTAAACCTATAACTACATGGGGTAATAATGGCAGAGTTGATATTACTAAGGGATTATTGAGACCTGTAGATCGTGCAAATGTAACTATTACATCACCACCTATTGTTTGTGGTAATCAAATCATTCCAAGCTTAGCTGTTTTAGATTCTTTTGCTGTAGGTCGACCGCCAATGAAAGAACATCCCCCAGGTGATATACAAGCTTTTGATATAAAAACAGGCAAGCGATCATGGGTTTTTCATAATCCTCCTCAACAAGGTGAACAGGGAAATGAGTCTTGGGAAGATGATGCTTGGAAGAAAACTGGCGGCATGAATATGTGGGCACGTCCTAGTTGTGATGAGGATAGTGGCCTAGTTTATCTTCCGTTTTCAACACCAACTAATGACTTTTATGGTGGTGAGCGTAAAGGTGATGGTCTGTTTGGTGATTCGCTCGTAGCTTTGGATGTGAACTCGGGTAATATTTCTTGGTATTATCAAATAACACATCATGCGCTATGGGATTACGACCTGCCCACTGCACCTAATTTGATGGATTTAACCGTTAACGGTAAAAAAATTAAAGCAGCGGTTCAGGTTACTAAACAAGGATTCGTCTATGCGTTTGATCGTTTAAACGGTAAACCAATCTGGCCAATTGAAGAGCGCAGTGTACCTCAATCTAACGTACCAGGTGAGAAAACTTCTCCAACGCAACCGTTTCCAACAAAACCCGCGCCATTTGTTCAGCAGGGGGTAACAAAAGATGATCTTATCGATTTAACACCTGAATTGAAGAAAGGAGCGCTAAAAATTCTTAAACGGTATAACTATGGCGAATTATTTACACCACCTACAACAACGAAAGGAGGTACATTACAAGTACCTGGCGTACTTGGGGGAGCTAGTTGGGTTGGTGCAGCTCATAACCCCAAAAGCAATGTTTTATATGTTAATTCATTTACAATTCCTTTTGCTATTAAATTGAAGAAAGAAAAATCTGCCGCGTATGAATACACGGGTACTTGGGGGGGCGTAGGTGGACCTAAAGGCTTACCATTATTCAAGCCACCATTCTCTACTATGACGGCAATAGATATGAATACAGGTGAACATTTATGGCGTATTCCAGCAGGTAAAGGCCCTGTTGATAACCCTGAAATTAAGCATTTAAATCTTGATCGGGTTGGTGTGCCTCGTCAAAGTCATTTTACTTTAACAAAGAATGTTCTATTTGTAGCTCCTGAAGGAACATATAGTGTTCTAGGCTTATCTACTCGGGGTAATGCTTTAGTTGCTCAAGCATCGGAAGAAGAAGCTGAACCTTATATGTATGCTCATGATGCTAAAACAGGTAAGTTGATTTCTGAAATAGAACTTCCTGGTGGTGTTTTTGGGGCATTGATGTCTTATAGTGTAAATGGAAAACATTATGTAGTGATGCCTATCGGTGGTGCAGGAACAAACGCTAAGCTTGTCGCTGTACAAGTAGGCGGTAAATAAAACGATTTGGGTTGAACATGGTTCAACCCTTTTATTTTTACATTACATGAGATTATTATGAAAAAAGCAGCTTTTTTATTAGTCATATCACTTTTTGGTGTTATCAATTCATCTCTCGCTGGCGGTGTACCTCAATCTGCTGGTGAAGAGCCAGTTAAAACAATACCTGATTTAGCTGACATTGAGCGTATTACTGAAGGTAAAGAGATTTTTCATTCTACCTGTGCCGATTATTGCCATGGCCATGAGCCTGCAGTATTTATAGGAAGAGGCGATGAGTTAATGCCTAACTATATTTATGACACTATTTTTAAAGGCGGGCAAGGTGCAACACCAATGCCTCCTTGGGGAGAAGTTTTTGATGAACAAGAAATATGGTCACTTGTTGCGTATATAAAATACCTAGGAACCGCTGAGTAATTATAAATTACTCAGCGATGGTTAGTTCATTAAGCCACAATTACATAAAATATGCTTGTTTTAGTTATTTGAACTTAGTTATTTGAATGTAGGATTTGTTGGACTTTTGATATTATATTTGTAGCTTTATGATGAAAACTTCTTAATGTCAGTAGTAATTAGTGTGATCTGATAGATTAATAGGCCTCATGCAACTTACTGTGATTAAAACAGTTGATTTATAAAATACAAAGAAAGCATAACTTAATAGAGAAAGTTCAGCATATCTTAATTTAAAAATAATTATATTAATGGTTTTGCACGTGTTACAACCCAGTAAATTTGGAGAGCAAGCGCACATACCAATATATTTTGTGTTATTAATTGAAGGTGCACAGTCTCTTTTAATTAATATGGTTATAATAAAACTATTGCATATATAAACTGCATATTTAAATAATTGACCCACTTCAATTCCTCATTAAAAGCAAATAAATTGCTTATGTTCGTCTAAGCACCTTCTTACTCAAGTTCATTACAACAAATCAAAAGTCAAAGCCGTGAATAACACTAATGATTAATATAGGATTAGTGCCTAAGTGTTATGCTTTTTAAAATAATAATGCTTGTGGTGTAAAACAAATAGTTAGGGCTACTAATAGCTCTATTTCAGTGGTGAACATTGGTGGTGGTATAGAGATACTATTACTATAGAATAAGCTGAACAAATGGCCTATAGTAAGTGAAAAGAGCTTTTGTTTCATTAAATCAAGTGCTTGTTATACTTTGTATAGAGAATAGTTTGTTATCTATATCTTTCCAACGATTATGTTGAAGAATAAATGAAAGGAGCATTTTTATGCGATAACACGGACGAACTGTAGATGATGAGAAAGAACGCCCTCCAAGTATTTTTATCACCGGTTTTATCTATTTTCATTAATTGAAAGATATAGTCATTGATGGTACGAGGTTTAACGTTTTAATTAACAGCACTACCTAATAAATGGTAGTGCTATCTTTATACTTTGCTTAGTAACGAGGATCCCACATTCTGCTTCCCATTTCTTTCTCATATCCTTGACCGAAAGGATAGCTAACAATTTCTAATTGCATACCCCAAGGTGTTAAAAAGTAAACCCATGTTAAGCCAGCCATACCTGTATCTGTGAATGTATGAGGTTTACCGAGCACTTTAATCCCTTTATCTTTAAGAAATTTAACAGCTTCATCCATATCATCAACATAAAAAGCGAGGTGATGACCGCCGATGTCACTATTACGAGGCGGTGTTTTTCTTTGGTCTGGTGACGTGTACTCGAAAATTTCTAATGCAGGTCCGTTTCCACAGCGCATTAAATGAGCAGTTTTAATAACAGCTTTTTTGTGCACATTTAAGTTTTCAGTCATCCAGTTATCATCGAATGGTCCGAAAGGTCCTATATTATAAAAAGATTCACAGCCTAAAATGTCTTTAAAAAAAGCGGTTGCTTCTTTAACATTTGGTACAGTAAAACCTACATGCTGTGAACCTCTCATCCCTGGCATGCTATCGGCAGCTTGAGAAAATTGACAAGTAAACGTTAATATTAACGCTATTAGTATTTTTTTTTTCATTATTATGTTCTCCGTTAGATAAGAAATGTACTTAAGTACTTTAAGCGTATAGCATTTTTTATACCAACCGAGGCTGTATATGCTTTTCCTCAAATAAATGTGGTAGTAAAATCAATTTTGTTACAGCTGTCTCACAATGTGAAGGTAACCTCTAAATTCCCATAATAGGCTGATAACGATAACAAGTTTCACTGATCGAAAAAGTTTGATAAATAGCTTATACCATTAGTTTCATTAATTAAGTGACCTATTTTATACGTAGAAAAAATTGCCAAATACAAGGTAGTTGGTCGTAAAGAGTAGAAGGTGCTTTTACTTTAGTTTCTGATTATATTTAATTAAGATTTCAAAATTATAATAGAGATGATGGTGGACGATACTGGGCTTGAACCAGTGACTGGTGCGGGTCGTAAAG
>Ga0193955_1000662_pt1 | contig 18405 bp, 12 predicted proteins | sample BB_6_MG_FD_140343 | JGI IMG/M metagenome (GOLD analysis project Ga0193955, IMG submission 140343) | Microbial mat bacterial communities from the Broadkill River, Lewes, Delaware, United States - BB_6_MG | ecosystem: Environmental > Aquatic > Freshwater > River > Microbial mats | place: USA... | reverse complement strand
GCGCTAAAGGCCGACCCGTCCAAGGCCGGTAAGATCGTGGGGCAGATGAGCGGTCGTGATGAAAACCCGGCGGATCTGTTTATCGTTCAAAAAAAGATCAAGGATTTTGTTGCATCCGGCCAGCTTGGATTTTTGGAGAACGCCTATTTTCTGGGCGGCAATCCTGCCTACCGTTTGTCTCCCGAAGAAAACCTGATCCTGTCTGCCCACTATTTTGAAGGGCTGAGGGTCCAGCTGGAACTGGGCCGGGCCATGGCACTCTTTGGCGGCAAAAATCCCCATTCCCAGTCGCTTGTGGTGGGAGGGGTAACCTGTTACGACAGTTTAAATCAGGAAACCATCGACCATTTTCGCAGTATCTGCCAAACCACCCTGGAATTTGTGGAAAATGCCATGATGACCGATGTACTTCTTTTGACCAATGCCCATCCCGAAGCCTGGGCATACGGCAGAACAAGTAACTTCATGGATTTTAGTGATTTTGTGAACCCTGAAACCGGCAAAGATCCGTATTTTAAAGCAGGCGTTTTGTGGAAAAATGATTTTAAGTCCGCAGCGAATCTGGATATGGATGAAATTACCGAGCATGTTGCCCGGAGTTGGTATAAAGGTGATACTCCCCGCACTCCTTATGAGGGAGAGACGGACCCCTCGTATACCAGTTACGAAGATAAAGACAAGTATTCCTGGTCCAAGGCGCCCCGCTACAAAGGTGAGCCCATGGAAACAGGTCCTTTGGCCCGCCGGGCCATCGCCTATGCCAGAAATGAGACCGAGACCCGGACAATTCTGGACGGATTTATGAAACAGGCGGGCATGAAGCCAAATCAGCTTTTTTCCACTATGGGGCGGACCCTCTGCCGGGTGGTTGAGACCCTTATGTTGAGCCGTAAAATACACGCATGGGTCGATGAGACCGAAAATCGTATAAAATCCGGGGACAACACCATTTATAAATCATGGCAGATGCCTGATACGGCCCAGGGTGTGGGGACCTGTTGTGTAACCCGGGGGGGCTTATCCCACTGGATTCGCATTAAGGATAAAAAAATAGAAAATTTTCAACTGGTGGTGCCCTCCACCTGGAACCTGGGGCCCAGATGTGCGGCAGGGAAAATAGGGCCTGTGGAAGAGTCTTTGATGGGATGCCCCTGTCCGGACCCGGACCGTCCAGTGGAAATTTTAAGAACGGTGCATTCGTTTGATCCCTGTCTCGCCTGCGCGGTTCATGTGATAGATCATACCCGATAGGCAGTGTTTAGGGATAGGTGACAGATCTGGGGGGGATAATCGTCTTTGAATTCAAATGTTCGATTTGCAGCAGGAGCGCCTATTAGATCGCTGAGGATAGAAGTATGATAAAACCTTTGTTTTTCAATCTGCTTAATCGCCTTTGGATCAAGGTGATGATCCCCATATCATTGATTATCGTCTGCCTGGTCTTGGTCAAGAAATTATAGCCATTTTTAATTCCGCAAAGAATAAGGGCACGTCTCTACCAAATGACAAATCGCCATTGATTGATTACAATTACCCTAAAGGAATATTTTTTAAGGAATGGTAATGTAAATATGGCCATAATCAATGAACGGACACTATATCCATGCCGTTTTCGGACACCACATCGGTACAAAGATGCAGCAATGGAAAATTTGCTGAAAAAGTCATCAATTTTGCCTGAAATCTGAATGTCCGTTTGAGTTTTTGTGCCAATATTGCTATGTGTCATGTGAGCCCTTACTGTTTGATATTATAGTATTTTTTTTGCGAATTTATTATATATCAAACAGCTGGCTATACAAGTTTTTATGTTATAAATTCAATTGGTTGGCGGGGACGATAGTTTGTTTCAACGAATCCCGAACGTTGAGGATTAAGGATTGTTTCAATCTCCGCCGCAGGAAAACAATGACATTAGAAAGAAAAATAGCAAAAATATTCTATTTGACAGATGAAAATTGGATGAAACATGCAAATCCTATCAGTGTTTGGACTAGGTATTCGGTTCTACCCATCATCATTATTTCCTTTTGGAGCAGGATATGGATTGGTTGGTGGTGTCTGCTTCCTGGAACTCTATCTGTTTTTTGGATGTTTTTTAATCCGATTGTGTTTAAAAAACCAAAATCAACAAAAAATTGGGCTTCCAAGGCAGTTCTTGGTGAGCGGGTCTATCTGAATAGAGATAAGGTGAACATTCCAGACCACCACAATATACCTTTATACAACATTTTAAATACCATATCTTCAGCAGGATTACTCCTGGCTATATGGTCAATCATTTATTATTCATTATGGGGAGCGGTCTTAAGTTTAACTCTGACGTATCTTGGTAAAAGCTGGTTCCTTGATCGAATGGTGTGGTTATTCGAAGATATGAAGAATAAAAATGAAACATACAACAGTTGGGAGTATTGATAAGAAAAAAAACGATTTTCGCAATATACTTGCTCGCATGACCCATAATATGTGTAATAAATAAAGATTTGACAATGAATTTCAATCACGAAAAGACCAAAACTCGATTCCTTCAAAGTTTCCAATTGTTAAATTGCATGCAATTGATCTTAGGCTTATTTATCATGGCCTTGGGCGTCTCGCTTTCGGTAAAGGCTGATCTTGGCGTGACTCCAATTTCCTGCGTACCCTACATTTACAGCCTGGTTGTCCCTTTTTCATTGGGAAAACTGACGATTTTCATGAATGCCATCTTCATATTGCTTCAAATTGCCATTTTACGCAAAAAATATCGATATATACAGTTGATACAATTCCTTGCTGTGATTTTGCTGGGTTATTTTATTGATTTTACCCTTTATCTGATCTCAGGAATTAATCCCACGACCTATTTGGGGCAACTGCTCATCCTATTGACAAGTTGCGCCTTCATAGCACTCGGCATCTTTCTTTTTGTTAAGGCCAATATCACTTATATTCCAGGAGATGGATTACTTGTCGTCATTTCAAAAACATTCAAGAAAGATTTTGGAAAAGTCAAAATATGCTTTGACTGTTCGATGGTTATTATCGGCGTTGTCAGTTCATTCTTTTTTTTGCATAAATTGGCTGGGATAAGAGAGGGAACTATTCTTGCGGCCCTAATTGTCGGTCTTTTGGTTCAGCTATATGAAAAAATATCACATCTCCTGTCAAGAAAATTGCCACGAACGGCAAAACCGAGTAAATCTGTGCAATAATCATATAACCGGACATCACTGATAATGCCTAATGAATGATAGATGATGATCTGCGCTATCCGATTATCTCCGGTAACCATGCCAATTTATATGTAACTCTATGTGGGATGACTATATCTCTTTGATTGAATCATCAAAATAGACGTACCCAGCCTGGTATGCTAAATATTTGTAGAACAAATTGAAATTGGGAAAGAATATCCATGCCTGATACTAAAATTTATCAAAACGTTTATTTTTTTACTGATATTGCTTATGGGAATAAGCCTGCGTTTACCTGTCCAGTCTTTGGCTGCACTGGGATATATGTTTACCGGTCAGACAACGGATTCCACCTATTCCATTAAAATGGTTTTTGCAAAATCTCTATCTAAAAGCCTACTGGTCAGTACCCACCTGATCAGGGTGGGAGGCGGGATAAAGAACTTTTTTGTGGGAACCAATGTAGAGCGTATCGAGTTGTGAGAAAAAAAGCATCACAAGGCATGGGCCTATGCATAACTAAACCCGAAAAATGCGCTGGCTCATCCGGATCCAAATCGTATCAAAAATGAGGTAATCCTATGACGACATCAAATACCTGCTATTCCCTGACAACCTTATTGACCTGTCCTCAAAATCTGTACTGGGCATGGTTGAAATATCAGCGTTATACACGATCAGTTCATACTTGGATTGACGATTACCGACTTTCCTGTTTTGAAGCGAATCTCCAGGAAGAATTGGATGAAATTGCCTATAAATTCAAGGCATTAAAATACAGGACAGATGCTGTTCGCCCCCTTCCGCAGCCTTCCCATACTATCAAAAATGGTAAGCAGACACGGTTCATTTATGATATTTCTGTTCGCGATCAGGTGGCCTGGATTGCCTTCTTGAACGTTATCGGTCCTCGCCTGGACTGTCGGATGCCTCCATGGAGCTATGGCGGTCGTCTCCATAGATCCACCTGGAGTGAGAAAAAAAATGACACAGTTGTCATTAGAAACGGTGGCTACAGACACTCCAGTGGACGCCTCTATCGAAATTCTATGACAGCCTGGTCGCTGTATCAGCGCCATATTTTTCTTACTGCTAGAGCAATGGCCGGATTGTTACAGCCTGAAAACTTTGAAGAACCTGAACGTAACGTGCTTGAACAGGAGCGTTATATTGTAGGCAATCAGCGACTTCCTTACCTGCAGGAAAAGTACTGGCCCACAGTAAAAAATAACAACGTGTACATGGCAAAGCTCTCCTTTAACAACTGCTCATCTGGAGGAAGTCTCGCTACTGTGGCTGACAATCTTTCTGCCTTTTCACCCGAATTTCAACCCCAGATTCATCAACTCGCTTCCCAGCTTCTACAGTTCAGAATTGATCCGAAATACTGGACCAATCCGCCGGCGGGAAGTATCTCTGACTCGAAAAAATGTGCCCTAACCACTATGCCTGCGGGCCTGGCAGTTGCAGATTTCTTACAAAATGTCGCGCTCATGGCGGTGGAACGGGATATAGCAGAACGTTGGATTGTTCCTGGGTCTGTTTCGGCTCATGATCTCCGAAAAAAAAATATCGCTCACTTTCGTTTTGGTTCTGAACATTGTTTTCTTTCCCGCGATTTTTCAAGTTTGGTTGACTGGATGGAAGAATACCAGACGCTCTTAGATAAGTATGGCTGCGGAATCACACTGGATTGGAAATCTATTGAGCCGCAATCCATTTCTCAATATCGAATTTTCCAGCGACAAACAAATCAATCTGAAATTCTGAATGAGGAATCCAGGCACCAGGCGATTCAAGACGCGCTCCTGGACAATACCAATCCGCTCCCCGAACTAATCAGGAGTCTGAGGATGGTAACCAGTATAAAGAATTTGAATTTTGATCTTTTGCAGCAACGAGAAAAAATATTGTACATTCGTGAAATGGAAAACCTGTTGCTTGGCCGAGAATCAGGCACTGTCGGCAGTTATGATCTTCAGATAGACAGTATTGCCCGCAAACTTGCATGGTCTTTGCCCCAGGAAGTCTTAGGAAACCAGGCGAACCTGTGCCTGATTGAACGTCGCCTTTTTGAAACAAAGAAGCATGAGGCTGATCTTTGTAAGCGTTTACAGGGGCTTCGTCAAAAAACAAATGACGCAGTTGCAACACGTAAACGCATCCAGGAGTTACAACAAGAAATTGAACGCCTGGAAAAAAGACATCAACAGCTTTTATCCGCAAATACCAATAAGCAACACAAAAGTCAGATGCACATCTTTCTGATACTATTGAAAGCGCTTCGTAATCATCGAGAGAAACTTAACCTCTGGGTTTACCTGCTGGAATATTGTCGGTTTTCCGGGCATACCGACCTGACATTAATTCATAAAGAACTTGAGCAAGTATCTAAACACGACCCAGTAGGGGCTGGCCATATAAGGGCTGTAATCTGTCGCCTTATGGCCAATCAGGCTGTCCAGTGTGCTGTCAACATGTCTCATAAAGATCATTTAATCTATCGGCGTCAGGCCGCATATTCGTATTTGCAAACACTGTTAAGACAACCGGTCACCTTGCCGGAAGATGTAGAGCCCACATGGTATGAACGCAATTCCTTGAACTTGATGCAGTGCGGTTTTGGTAGTGCTCTTTTGTATCTTCAGGAAGTGGAGAACGAACTGATAACTGACAGTGATTTCCGCTTAATGCAACGTCTTGCAGCAAACTGCAAAGCTATTGACTGGTCCGTGTCACCGGAAAAATGGGCGGCAAAGACATTAATCCCTCTTTCAGCATGGGCATGGTGGGCCGAAACAAGGCTCAATTCCCTCATTAAAACAAGCCCGGGGCCAATATGGAAAGCTGCGGTCTGTAAACTCGGGGTCAATGAGCCCTGCACTTGCCCCCTGTTATTTCGTTACCCCCATAATGTAACCCGAGAAGTCAAAACAGAAACAATAATTGATGCATGCCTGGAGAAGGAAGTCTTCACAAAAGAAGAGCGTGCTGGATGGTTGTATGAACTGCTTCAGGGGACTGACCCTGTTCAATATAAAGACAAACGGGGTTCGGCAATCACCCCAGGTGAAGAAAAAATATTCAGGATTATGCAAAAAAACAGTGATAAGCCATGGATACCCCTTGAAAAGTGGGTTTGGTGGATTCGTAAGAAATACAAGGAAAACGTTTATGATCCACGGGTCACCGAATGGACGGCACTTGAACTTGCTGATCAAATAGCGGGAAAAGTGAAAACCTTTGTTCAGGGCGATGGAAACGGAGACTATCCCCTGCACCCTCTGAATATTCTTGTTCCAGAAAAATGGACAAAAGAAAGGAATACCGTTTTGACTTGGGAACACTGGCGAGACCAGATAAGTGAGGAGCCGTTTCTCCTGCAATTAAGGGCAACAGATAGGGTTGACGACTATCGTTACAGATTTAATTTGTCATCAATTGCCAAAACCACCCCTGAGATTGCCATGATCCGGGGCCTTGGTATGTTATTGCTGGGACTGGTAAGCCATTCATTTGACTGGCCGGCAGCATGGAATGTAAACGGGCATGAATGGCAGTACTTTCCTTTGGTGCGAACCAGAATGCGGAACATCCCATTTTCATCCTGGACCCATGGGATCCTTGAGGCCTGTTTGCTTCCCAGCCAACTGGAGACAGCATTGACTGAGCCTTCTGTGTCAGCAGAATATGATGATGATACGGTCGGTTATTCGCCGCAAATAATGAATTTAAACATGTTCCAATCCTATATCCAAAAAGCCAGACAGATGTTGGAAAAATATCAACTGACCCTTCAACGTAGTATCCCAAGGCAAATTGTACCCGTGCAACTGGAGCACTTTACACGATCGGACTGGAGAACTGATATTGGAGAATAATATGCACGAAACGGAAAATTCACTGACTGATTATCTGCAGCTCGGTCTGATTCAAACAACCACAAATGCCGAAATTGCATGGCAGAATTATCCAAAAATGACGCCAGCCGAGTCTGACCATGCCTGGAGAGAAATCCGACATGGATTCCATATTCTTTCTGAAATGGATGTACCACCGCAATTTATTCTTCTTCCCGAACTGGCTGTGCCGCTTTGCTTCCGAAGCCGATTGCTGGCACTGTGCAGAAAAATAGGTTCTATCGTTATAGCCGGTATGGATTATACCATGGATCATGCAAACAGCATCGTAAGAAATCAAGCCCTGGTCATCGTTCCCCAGAGATGGCCGGAAAAACAGTCCAGTGAACGATGCAGTACGTTCTACTTCGGAAAAACCTATATTGCACCTGGCGAAGAAACTGGTATCGGGGATTCCGGGTTTGCTTTCAAAGCCGACCAAACCATCTGGTTGTTTGACGCAGGTCGATTCGGTCGCATTGGTGTCTGCATCTGTTATGATTTTATGGACGTGGAACGATATATGGTTTACCGGGGAAAAATTCACCACCTTTTTGTCCTGGCTTATAATCGTGATGTTGATTCATTTTATCACTTGGCAGATTCGCTATCAAAGACGATTTTTTGCAATGTGGTCATCTGCAACACAGGTTTTTATGGAGGATCCCTTGTCGTAACACCGTACTATGAACCATTCCGCCGGACCCTGTATCGCCATGAAGGCAAGGACCTTTTCACTGTTCAGGTTGTCCGGTTGCCGGTTGCCGATATTGATGCTGCCCAGCAAGGTGACACAGGAAAATATATTGATGAGACCGGCAATCAACATCGTCTGTTTAAGCATTTACCTCCGGGCTATTAAGTATGGTACTGGGCTCGTACTATTCCAGCGCACCATAGGTTGTGTGCTTATCAAAATTGAAAGTCCACTATATATTGAGGATTTTCTGCAGTTCAGAATGATACGAGCCCTGTGCACCATCCAAACCCACAGACGCAATATCTGCGGCAAATTCGGGCTGCTCAACCGCAAGATCAATCTGACACCCTCCTGAATCAGTCCTTGCAGTCTTCGTCTTGAAGTCCCATGGCACTGTTGCCAACCAGATATTCGGAGAGTAGATAAAACGACCTCTTAATTACCTGTTTTTTCCTCTTGTAAGACGGGCTGGCCTTGTCTATAATTAATTCATACTGATCAAACATTGAACAGGGAGGCGAAAATGGCCCCGGAACAGCGAAAAAGACTGGCCCTGCTTCGGGATTTTTTTATGGCCCGGTCCGGAAAGGATCTATCATTGGCCTGCACGGCCCTGGCCGATTGGGCTGGGCAGATACTGGGCGAAACAGACTGGGATGAGGCTGAATTCGCCTTCAACCGTCTCTTTGTCGGCCCCATGGCACTTCAGGCACCACCCTACGCCTCAATCTATCTGTCGACCGATCCCCGGCTCATGGATGACATAACGCTCAAAGTCCGGCGAATTTATGAAATGGCCGGTCTTGAATCACCCCTGCAGGGGCGTTTGCCCGATGATCACCTTGGCGTGGAGTTGGATGCCGCCTTGGGCCTGTCAGCACTGGCAGAAGACCTGGACGCAGAGGAGCCCCGTGCCCTGTGGGATTATTTTCTCCACGAACATCTGGGGGGCTGGCTGCCGCAATTTATAAACAGAGTACGCAGGGCCGAGGCAAACCACCCGGCCGTGGACCTGGCACTGGATCACCTGGAGGCATGGCTTGCCCACCAGGACATACACTAGGAGGGAAAAACCAATGAGCCAATGGGAAAAAACCGAAATTGAAAAGGCCCTGGACTGCCCTATGACGCGGAGGCGATTCATGAAGTGGCTGACGGCAGCCGGCGTCGTCTCTGCCATGCCCTGCAGCTTTTTGATCCCCAGGGACGCGCAGGCAGCCGGTATTGTGTATGAAGGCGGTTATAAGACCTTTCGCAACGCCTGCCCCAGGAACTGCTACGACACCTGTAGCATCGTCACCTATGTCAAGGACGGGGTGGCCAAATTCGTGGAAGGTGCCAAGGAGTCCACCTTTACCCGTGGCGGGCTCTGCGTAAAGGGCAATTCATATATCAGACGGCTCTACTCTCCGGACCGCATAAAATATCCAATGGTCCAGCAGGGCAGGGGAACGGGAAACTGGAAGCGGGTATCTTGGGACGACGCCCTGACACGGATCAGTGAAAAGTTCTTTGAGATGAACGAAAAAGACGGGTCTATGCTGGGGCTTGCCATGACCAAATACTCGGGCAATTTCGGTATCACCAACTACGGGGTGGAAGGACTGATGTCCTCCCTGGGCTACACAACCCGTCTGGTGGGCACCCCCTGCTGGCCCGCCGGCATCGACGCCCAGAATTACGATATGGGCAACATGTGGTGCAACGATCCCGAAGATATGGTGGACGCTCGGTATGTTATCCTCTGGGGGGTAAACCCGGCCTGGTGTTCGGTCCATACCATGAAGTACATCTACGAGGCCCGGCAGCGCGGGGCCAAGATTCTATGCATTGATCCCGTGCTCACCCAGACCGCGGCCAAGGCCGATGAGTACTGGCAGCTTAACACTGGCGAGGACGGGGCCCTCGCCTTGGGCATGGCCCGGCATATCCTGGACAAAGGCCTGGTGGACCAGGACTGGGTGGCCGAAAACTCAATCGGATTCAAAGAGTTTGCCGACTACCTGAAACAGGAGGTTACCCTGGAATGGGCTTCCGAAAAATCCGGAATTCCTGCCCGGCGCATTGCCCGGGTGGCTGAGGAATTTGCCACGGCCGATCCTGCCACCATCTGGATCGGATATGGCATGCAGCGGCACGTCAACGGTGGGGCTTCGGTACGGTCCATTGACGCCCTGGTGGCCATGACTGGCAATGTGGGCAAGATCGGTGGTGGGGCCAGGTACGGCCATCTCCAGACCTGGGGCTTTAACTACCACGCCATGATCCAGCAGCCCCCCCAAGGGGCCAAGGGATACCTGGGCAAGGCGGCCAAGGGAGAGTTTGATTTTACCAAAAAGTCAGAGGGGCCTGCTTACACCAACCGAACGCTGAACATCAATAAGACCGCCCGGGAGATTCTGGATGCCACGGATCCGCCGGTACGGGCCCTGTGGGTCTCCTGCAAGAACCCCATGAACCAGGATTTTGACCGCAACCTGCTGGAAAAAGCCTTTAAAAAGCTGGAACTTGTAGTGGTTGTGGACCAATTTTTCAACCCCACTGTTGAACAGGCCGACATCGTCCTGCCTGTGACCACGCTTTTTGAAGAGTGGACCGTCAACGCAGGGTACTGGCACTACTGGCTTTCCCTGAATGAACAGGCGGTAAAACCCCTTCACGAGGCCAAGTCCAACATTGAAATTGCAGCGGCCCTGTCCAAGAAGATGAATGAACTAACCCCCGGCTCCTGCACCTTTCCCACGAATATTGATACAAAGGACTGGATGGCAAAGGAGTTCAACAAGGGGGTGTACGACCTGTTCGGAATCAACTCCTGGAAGGAGCTTAAAAACGGTCCCCAAAAAGCCAAAACCAACCTGCTGGCCTGGGGTGACGGCAAGTTCGGCACCCCGTCGGGCAAATATGAGTTCAAGTCTGATCTCTGCGCCGAGCACGGCTTCAACGCGCTGCCCAAGTATGTGGCCGGCCGCAAACCATACGATAAGCTGCGCCTTTTAACCCCCCACACCAAATTTGGCCTGCACTCCCAGTTCATCAACCTGGACTGGATGGAGGAGTTCAATCCCAGGCCCTATGTTTATATCCACCCTGAAACCGCCCGGGCCCGGAACATTGCCGAAGGTGACAGGGTCCGAGTGAAAAACAAGACCGGAGAGGTCACCATAACCGCATCTTTGACCGACAACGTTCCAGCCGACGCCATCCTCATGTATGAAGCCTGGTTCAAGAATACCCCCTACAACTGCCAGAATCTGGTGGATGATACCTCTGCAGACATGGGGGGCTATAAAGCCGGTGCCCCGGGCGTGGCCATCCACGATCAATTCGCAGATCTTGTTAAAGCCTAAAGGAGATATGAAATGAAAAAACAACTCGGCTTTTTAGTGGATTCGGACCGGTGTATCGGCTGCTTTACCTGCGCCATGGCATGCAAAAATCAGTACCACCAGGAAAACGGCGTGGTCTGGCGGGAGGTCTATCCCTTGAAAGAGGAAATCTATCCCCATAAGGAAAGGGCCTTTTACTCTTTGGCCTGCAACCATTGCGAAAATCCCGCCTGCCTCAATGTCTGCCCAGTTGAGGCGTACTTCAAAAGAGAGGAGGACGGTGTTGTCGTGCACGAGCAGGACAAGTGCATCGGTTGCGGCAACTGCATACGCTCCTGCCCCTACGGGGCCCCCCGGTTCAACCCAGTTCTCAAGAAGGCCGAAAAGTGCAGCCTCTGCCACCAGCGTCTTGATGCGGGGTTAAAACCCATGTGCGTGCTCTCCTGTCCGGTGGAGGCCATCCAGGTCATTGAACTTTCTACCTTAGATACCACGGGACTTGTGCACTATGCGCCCGGATTTCCAAAACAGCCGTCCCTGAATCCGTCTGTGCGGTTCAGGCTGCCCAAACTGCCTGAAGTGGTAAGGAGGAAAAACCATGAATAGCTATGAAATGCCCCTGGTTCTGTTTACCGTATTCAGCCAGTCCGCCATAGGACTTGTGGTACTATCCGCTTTACGGCAGGTTGGCGGGCCGGATACGGACCTTCGCAGCATTCGGACGGAGTGGCTGGCCGCAGGCTTCGTGCTTCTGGCCGGCCTCACTGCTTCGGTATTCCACCTGGGCCATCCTTCGGGCATGGTCCGGGCCCTGACCAATCTGGGAAGGGCATGGCTCAGCCGTGAAGCCCTGACCACGACAATTTTTCTTGCCATGGTGGCCGCAGGCCTTGTCCTCATGCGGAAAAAAAATAACCTCTGGTTTTCCCTGGCCACAGCGGCTGTCGGTTTGCTGGTCCTCATCGCCATGGGAATGACCTATTCTCCGGTCAGTTTTCCCGCTGTCAACAATGCCCTGCCCTTTGTTTTTTTCTCTCTGACCGCCCTGCTTCTGGGCAGCAGTGCCGGACTGATGTTTGTCCCGGAATCGTCACGTCCCATGCTCACCAGGGTTCTTACCGGCAGCCTGATCGTGGCTCTGGTCATTTATCTGCTGGTGCCCTGCATCTGGCTTTCAGGCGGGACAATCATGAAGCAGACGGCAGGGCTCTGGCTGGCCTCTCCCCTGTACTGGACAAGGATCGTCATCGGACTTGTTCTGCCCCTTGCCCTGGTCAAGCTTCTGAAAGGTACACAGGCCTGGTTGTGGGCCGTCATCCTGATCGGTGAGCTTCTGGGACGGGCCGTTTTTTTTGCCGACACCGTTCATACTGCCGTGAACATGGGAGGACTGTACTAACCATGAATTTTGAGCACCGGCAGCGGACGAGGGCCTTTGCCGGTTTACGTCCCTGCCGGGATCTTCCAGTAAGGGAGACTGTGACCATACTTTTGGGACTCCTCCTTTGGGTCTCCTTTGGTCCTGGGGGGGGGGCCTTTGCCCTTCCACAGGGGATGGATAATTGTCCCCTGGTCAATCACACCTATAAGGCCATGCTGGCGGAGGATCAATTGACAGGGACCGTGGGGGAAAAAATCATTCTATCCTTTACCCTGGAACCGCCCCGACTGCTCCAGGGCTTTTTTGTATCCGTGAACATGAAAAAAATTCAATCCCCGAAAGATCTTGCTGCAAAAGGTCCCCCCGAAATTCTGACCGGTTTCCCTCAGACTTATATGGTCTTTCATACACCGGGAGTATACCGGTACACCGTGATCGTTTCCATGATCTCAAAGGGAAGCTGCGGCGGGGTAAAGGCAGATACACTATTTAAGGGAGATGTTGAAATCCGCATATCACAGGCCCTTTCTATACGGGCCTGGCCGCAGTCTGCCTTTAAGGGCCGGAGGGGCGGTTGCGTGTGTGACGTGCACACCGCACTATCAGGCATTACTCATTATACAGGCATTACTCATTATAAAAATGGAGTTTCACCATAATACGAAGAAGAACGCATGACAGATTAATTTTGCATTTTATACCCAAATCGTATATCGTCTAAGTATTTCCGCAATGTTATCATAAATTCGTAACAATTATGAGGAGATGAACATGTTAAATATCCCGCATAGAATCAAACTGGTCCTATGGATCTGTGCACTCGTGATAACAGGATTTTTCGTGGTTCAGATTTTCAATGGCGATGCCCAATATCCTGAAAAAGCACAGAAGCTATTTTATCTTGCCATTATATTAAGTGTGATGAATCTCATCCTTCTAAAGCTGAACTACAGCAAGCAGCGATTGATTTTTTATCTGGAAGGATCATTGGATGCAATGGCTTTCCCAGTGACCACGACAGATATGAATATGAAATGGGTATTTGTTAACAAAACTACGGAAACATTGTTGGCTCAACATAATTTAAATAAAAGAAGTGTAATTGGAAAACATTGTTCAAATTGGCAAGCCGATATCTGCGAAACAGAAAACTGTGGGGTCAGCTGCCTTCGAAAGGGGAAGCAGACGACTCACTATAATCAAGAATATCCTGATGCACCCAGCACATATATGCAGGTCGATACACACTATATCAAGGATGATACTGGAAAAAAGATTGGTCATGTGGAATTGGTCACCAATGTCGATTCAATGAAACAATTATCAGAAACGGCTAAGATCTTAACACCATCCTCTGAGTCTTTGCTTGAAGTATCAAAGCAGTTTGAACAAAATTCTCTTGATACGTCACAAAGATCTGATTCCGTGGCGGCAGCATCTGAAGAGATGAGTTCAAATATGCAATCCATGTCCAGCGCCATGGAAGAAACAACGATGAACATGAATCATGTAGCCTCAGCAGTTGAAGAAATGAATGCAACCATTGGTGAAATTGCAAAAAACTCTGAAAACGCACGAAGTATGACAAACCTTGCTGTGGAGCAGGGGAATAATGCGTCTGTTCAAGTAAGTAAACTTGGTGAATCAGCAAAGATGATAGCCAGTGTTACCGAAGTCATCTCAGACATTTCAGAACAAACAAATTTGTTGGCATTAAATGCCACCATCGAAGCTGCCAGAGCAGGAGAATCCGGTAAAGGGTTTGCTGTTGTTGCCGCCGAGATAAAAGAACTTGCAAAGCAAACATCTGATGCTACTGAAGAAATCAAACGAACAGTTGAAACTATTCAGACTTCAACCGACGGTACCGTCTCTGAAATTGAGAACATATCAGATGGGATAAATGAAATTAATGATATTGTTTCTTCTATTGCCTCTGCTGTTGAAGAGCAGGCTGTTACAAGTCAGGAAATCTCCAAAAATGTTGGGAATGCCTCTTCCCGGATCGCCGAGATAAACGATAACATAAACCAGAGTTCTTCGGTATCAACAGAAATTGCTGAAGATATTACTGTTGTGCATGAGTCTGCGAGCCAGATTGCCCAAAACAGCTCCAAATTGACATCTAAGGCAGAAGAATTAGCGTCCTTAGCTAAGAAGCTATCTGCTATGGTCAGTGATTTTAATTAAAAGTATAATGGTGTAGATTCCCACGGTAAAACCCATGAGATTCGGCAAAAATTCTATTATCAATCTCTCAAAGCCTTTATAGAATTGGCGTTGACTTCTTTTTGGATTGTGTTCCTGACATATGAATGAAATTGTTCCATGGTGTAACAAAAAAAAGCTGTTTCATTACTTCAAATGTCGATAAGGTTCCATGCTTTGATGAAGTATGTCTATAATATCGACGTGGTTATTAAATGGGTGATAATCAGATAAGCCATAGTTTTAATTCCTCTATTCCTTTTATCCTGATTTTAGGTGGTATTATCCATATATTAAATAACAATTAAGTCAGTGGTTTTTGAACGCATAAACGGCATAGTAGAGAACACCGATATAAAAAGCAACTATGCTAAAAAAAAGTGTCAAAATAAGAGTTGCACATAATCGTCGTTTTTTAAAAAAGCACAAAAGCTGCCTGCTTCTGTCGAATAAGTGATCCTCCCGTTTGCCAAATTTATGGTCATCATGGATGATTACTCACCAAGGGACTGAACATTCATAATAGATCAATTTTTATGTAACTTATGGACTATTCTCTAAGTTCTTATTCTGAGTTGACGCCTCTGGCTTAGATTTTTTCTTTTTCAGGGTATATCCCCCCCAGGTTTGCTGGGATACCCCGACCACCATGAATGCATCGGGGTCGATCCGGTTAATGATGAATTTTACATCATACACCCGGGAGCGCAGCACAGTCAGATACAAAAGGGTGCGCTCTTCTCCAGAATAGCCGCCTGTACCCTGCCACAGGGTTACACTGCGCTTTAATTCGTTGATAATGGCATATCGCAAAGGTTCCGGGTTTTTTGTAATTATCATCAGGGTGCGCATCTGGCTGGTGCCTTCCAAGGCAAAATCTGCACTCATGCCTGCAATGAGAATCGCAAGAAAGGCCAGTAGAGAGGTCTCCCAGTTGAACACAAAGCCGGCAATGGCAATAATGATGACATCCACGTACAGGCCGGACTGGGACATGGGAAATCCGGTTTTATTGTAAATGATCCGGGAAATGATGGATGTACCGCCGATGGTGCCGCCGAAACGGTAGATAATACCCGTACCGATCCCAACGAGCAGCCCGCTGTAAATGGTTGCCAATAGCTTGTTCTCTGTGATGGGAAATTGAGAGAACACCGTTGGCATATGAACAATAAGATATTCCGTGGCACCGGAGAACACGATAACGGCCAATGTGGACGTAAATATAAACCGCCACCTGCCCAGGGTGAAAAAGCCAAGTATGAACAATGGGATATTTGCCGTAAAATAAAACACCCCCGGAGAAAATCCGCTCAGATGATTTACAATAATGCCCAACCCGGAAACCCCGCCTGCAGCCAAGTTATACGGCATTTGAAATAATACATAGGCAAAGGCGTTGAGCGCCGCGCCTATGGTGATGGCCAACTGCTGATTTGAAATCCGCAGTGCTTTTTGCCATCCGGGGGATTCAAGTTTTTGTTTCACTGCTTCTTTGAGTTTTCTTCGTGCCAATTAGAACTCCTTTTTTGAGCCAATGGTCAAATCCTTTTAATGACCAAAATAACAATCAAGGGCTACCCTGGCTTTTCGCCATGATTCAGCCTGCAACTTAAATTTAAAAATCGTTGTATGGGGTACGCAGATTTTTTAAAAATGAACGTGAACAAAACGCTGGGTTTGAATCAAGCCGGAGCCTAATGCAATTCCAGCCGGACCCATTTGTAAACGCCCCTTGATACACATTCCAGTTTTCCTTTTCTTACAAGAGCGGATAGGAAATTTCTGACTTTTTGCGGATCCATGTCTGATTTTTGAATGACCTCGGTAACCGTGGTATAGCGTTTTGTTCGTCGTTTAAATAGGGTTTCAATGTCTGCTGTATTTTTTTTGATTTTCGCGGAATCGGTTTTCTTTGCTGTACCAGCAGGAATAGAGGCTTTGAGCTTGCTCCTTGAAGCCTTGGGTCGACCTGGTTTTCGTTTTTCCGCCACGCTCACGTATTTGGGATACCCGTAACGCATTCTTTGGTTCCTTATACCGCTAAATCTTTATCTGCTGCCTTAGTCCGGCAGGGAAAGCTGGAACAGGTCAAGCAGATTTTTATCATCCATTTCCGTGATCATGCCTTCGGCAAAAGACGTGACCACCTGGTCGGCCAGGGCCTGTTTCTCACTGATCATCCGATCAATTTTTTCCTCAATGGTGCCCCGGGTGACAAATTTATGCACCAGCACTTTGTGGGTCTGCCCGATGCGAAAGGCCCGGTCCGTGGCCTGGTTTTCCACGGCCGGGTTCCACCATCTGTCAAAATGGACCACATGGTTGGCCCGGGTCAGGTTCAGGCCCACGCCCCCGGCCTTTAACGACAGCACCATAAAGGGGCAATAGGCATTGTCCTGGAATGTTTGTATCAGTTTTTTGCGTTTTGCAACAGGGACAGATCCGTGGAGCACAAGTCCCGGGTGGTGGAATATGGTTTCAAGAAAGGCCCGCAACGGCTCTGTCATCTCCTTGAACTGGGTGAATACGAGCACCCGTTCCCGTTTTTCATACACGGTTTCGCAGATACTGCCCAGGCGCGCAAATTTTCCGCTGTGGATGGCCTTGAAATCCCCGGAGCCTGTGATCTGGTCCGGGTGATTGCATAATTGTTTGAACCGGAGCAGAAAGGAACGCACCAGGCCTTTGCGCTGGATGCCCTCGGCGGTTTCAATGGTCCGTTCCAGATCCTTGATCGATTTTTTGTACAGCAACACCTGTTTGGGGCTTAAATCAGCAAAGACCTTCATCTCGACCTTGTCCGGCAGATCTTTGATCACGTTTTTATCAGTTTTCAAGCGGCGCAGGATATAGGGAAAGATCATCTGCCGCAATCTGGCATATCCGTTGGAATTGTCTTTCAAGGTTTTGGCAAAATTTGAAAATTCTTTCCTATTGCCCAAAAGTCCGGGATTTAAGAAATCAAACAGGGACCACAAGTCCGACAGACGGTTCAACTGTGTTTTGGTCAGTTTGAATTCTGTGGTTGTCTTAGCCTTGTTGGATTGTGAATCCGATGATGTAAACCCGGGGTGAGCCACACAGACTTTAAGGCCCGGCAAAAAGCGGTTAATTTCCGACTCCCAGTTTGAGATCAGGGAGGCCGGCACCACCAAAAGCGTTGCCGGGTGTTTCTGGCTTGAAGGCAGGGTGCTCAGCCATGCCAGGATCTGGACGGTCATATCATCGGCCAGGCAGGCCCCGAATCCGTATGAGGCCAGAAAGTTCAGCCAGTCTACGCCTTTTAATTGATAGGGCCGCAATGTCGCCTTGAATCCTCTACCCACCACCACCGGATCCACCTGTTCCGGGTGGGTCATCTTTTCCAGAACGGATGTCAGCCATGCGCCGTTGGATATACTGGGATGAAGATCTGGGTTTTTTTCTCGAAAATGGTCGCTGACAGACTCCTTGAAGTTTTTAATATCATGGGCAAAGGTCTCATTGAATCCCTGCCACATCCCCTCAAGCATATCGGCTGTGACATATTCAGATCCGGCCATCAGAGGACAGGCTGAAATAAAATCGCCGACAAGCCCCGGCGGGACCTCGATGACAGCGTCCTCTCTCAGGATTTCAAGTTCGGCGGTTTTTAACGACGCCTGGACAAAACAGCCGGAAAATCGCAGAAAATAATCCAGGGAGGGTGAAAGATCCAACGGGAATT
>Ga0193955_1000659_pt1 | contig 18442 bp, 15 predicted proteins | sample BB_6_MG_FD_140343 | JGI IMG/M metagenome (GOLD analysis project Ga0193955, IMG submission 140343) | Microbial mat bacterial communities from the Broadkill River, Lewes, Delaware, United States - BB_6_MG | ecosystem: Environmental > Aquatic > Freshwater > River > Microbial mats | place: USA... | reverse complement strand
TTCAAAAAATTTAACTTTAGCTGTTAATCAAACAGAAATTATATTAAATAAAGATAAGACAGAACAAATTTTAAATGAAACAAATGATATTTTAAATGAAGATTTACATCTTGATAATTTTACATTAAATGATATTATTGATATTCGTCATGAAAAATACTATCAAGAGAGAAAAAGAAAATTAAAAGAACATTTTGCTGGGTATTCAGAAGAATATTTTGAAAATGACACTATTGTAAAGAAAAAGCTTTATTCAATTAAAAAAAGAATTTTACAATATAATAAAAATGTTAGAAAGTCTTCAATTGGAGATATGAAATATAAAAATATCCAAAGAAAACATATTATTAAATATTTAGAAAATGAGTTAAATCAAAACTTATCTTTAAAAACTAAATATAATATCATGACTTATATTAGAGCTGCTATTAATGATATGATTGCAGATGATTATATTACATTAGAGAATGTGTTTAAAAAGGTTAAAATTGATAATGATTTACGACAAAGAACAAGGGTTTTAAGTCCACAAGAACTGGAATTATTGTTATTGGAGTGTAAAAAGTATAATAAACCACGAAAACAAAAAGTTACACGAAAAGACACAGGTACTTCTTATGATAGAATATTACCTCCAAACTACTCAATTTATACAAGTGTTTATTTAGCTGTTATTACTGCGAGTAGAAGTTCTACTGTTTTAACAATAATGAAGAAAGATATTGATTTAGAAGAAAAAACAATAACTTTGATAAATCACAAAGCAAATAATCAGAAATATAAAGTTCCAATTAATGATGAATCTGTGGAATGGTTTAAAAAGAAATTAAAATATTATGATGATAATGATTATTTAGTACGACCAAATACAGACTTTACAAAATCTATTGTGGGTGAAAATAACTCTATGCGATTTATTCCACGAGAAGTATTTCACATAATGGATAGATTATTTAACGAACATTTAGATAAAAGTAGAAATTTAGAAAGAGATCATGTTGTAAATTTCCATACTATTCGAAGGAGTATTGCAACTCATCTAGCTTTAGCAGGTTTAAGTATTTATTCTATTAAATCTTTATTAAATCATAAAACAGTAGATGTTACGGAAAGATACTTAAATTTATCATATGAAGATTATAAACAAGACTTAGAAATATTGCAAAATCGTTTATTTAAAGGATTTAAGAAGTTAATTGTTAATAATAATGTAAATGAGCAAATAGAAGTGAAAAATATTGAAAAAGATGCTTTAATAGAACAAATTTTAATTAAATCTGGAAATGAAGGAAATAATATTGTAAAAGAATCATTGAGAATTTTAAGTGAAGATGAATTAAAACGTAAATTGATAAGTTATATTTAGTTTTGTGAGCTTACAAAACTAAACTTCATCTAACACTCTCCTTATAAACTTAAATCACTTTATAATCATCTAAAATAGCTTTATATTTATATTGACTTAAAGGTTTTAATTTAAATTTTTTCATCTCTTTTAGTAAATTTTTATAATTTTTATCATCTCTATAAATATTATTTCTATTACTATATTCTCTAAGTAATAAAATATTTTTATATGAATTATCACAAATATTACCGAATGGGGGATTCCCAGTTATAATATCCATTTTTGGAAATTGTGGGTCAATTGTTAAAGTGTCTCCCACAACTACATAAGTTTCTTTATTTACAAGATTTAAAATAGAGCTAGTAATTACACCAAACCTTTCGTAAATATCAATTCCAAAAATGTTTATTCTTTTATTTGGAAATTTTTCTCTAATATCTAAATATGAATGGTAAAGCATTCTTCCAATGCCACAAGTTGGGTCATAAATATTTATTTCACCTTTTTTAGTTAATACTCGTTGATTAGGAGTAGAAACAATTGTAGATGCACATGTTGATATATTTGTTGGTGTAAAAAAATTATTTAGATTTCTGTTACTAACATTAAGATACTCTGCAAGGTCAAGTAGGTCGTCAATTGTTAAGTTTTTTAAATCATTAAATTTATTAATAACTATTTGTAATCCATTTGGATTTATTCTAAACTCTTCTTCTATTGCATTGAACCCAAAGTTTCTCCAATTGTGTTCAATTCTGTCAGAGGTCTCTTCTCCATAATAAGTCTTATAAACTATAAATGTAGCTTTGATTCCATTAATGAAGTTACTAGATTGAGGAATTATATGGTTTTTATCACTATCATTTTTTTCTAGTAATTTATACATTTCATTCATACTGATGCCATCATTTAACAGTGAAGATTGAATTGTATATAAACTGAAATATCCAAAAAATACAAATGGTAACTTTTCTATACCGTGAGTGTTTAATTTTATAACTTCTTCAAGTTGTTCTATTTCTTTTCTCATATTTTTTCCTTTTATTTAAATTATTTAATATTTTCAAGAATGAATTTAATTTCATTAGTGAAGTCAAGTTTTTTTGATTTTTTATATTCTGATACAGAATTAATATCTACATCTATTTTTTCTTTTAAACAAGTAAATTTTTCATTGTCTGAAATAAGTTTTGATAGGTCATGTAAAAATACTTGGTGAAATAACTCTTGTTCATTTAATTTTTTTGATTGTTCTGTATTTTTTACTTGATTAATTTTATTTTTTAAATCACCTTTCTTTGAAGGAGTTTCTATTTTTATAAGTTCAAGCAGGTCATCAGTTTGTTCTTTTGTTAGTTCTGATATCTTTTGAAGTTCGATTTTTTGAACTTTATTTTTAGTTGAATTTTCATTATCATTAAGTCTAGAAACTAGTTCAGGGTTTTTTTCATTAATCTTTTCAAATGTATTAATTTCATTTTCAATTGTTTTAGAAGAGACACCTAGTTTTTTTGCTTCAACATCTTCATACCTTGGTTCAACATTTACTCTTTTTTCTTCAGATAAAGCATTGTTTTTAGATTTAAACTCTTTTGTTGAAGTTGGATGTTCTAGTTCATAAGCTTTTTTTCTATTAGAGTGAAGTATCCCTCTTTCAAGTGTAGTTAGTTCTCTTCTTACAAGATTTAAATCAACTTCTTGATTAAGCCTCTGATACTCGTTTTCTATGTCAGAAACTATACAGTCAATATGTTCATGCCCAAGTTTTTTTGCTGCCTTTAATCTAACCTCTCCATCAATAAGAACATAATTTTGGTCAATGATGATAGGTTGTAATATCTTCCCACCATTTCTTTCGATTGATTTAGTCATATCATCCACTGAAGAGAGATTACATTCTACTAGTTTTCCTTCCCTTATAGTAATTTGACTCAAAGGTACTCTTAATGTGTTTTCTATTTTATTTTCCATTTTTATTCCTTTTATTAATTTAAGTAGCCATTAGAAATTTTTTCTTATAGCACCTAACATAATGAATTATATATGCAGAAATATCTTTTAAGATATTTTGAAAAATAGCTAAGATAAATAGTGAAAAGTGATTGAATAAAGGGATAAAAAGAATGAAGGGATACCTCTAAATAGAGGTATCAAATTTGATTAAATTAAAGAGTTGTTATATACAATATCTTCCATAATAACTCTAACCGATTCATTTTTTTTAGCAATCATTGTATCTTTTCTTGGAAATAAAACATTTTTAGAGTTTGATAACTCTTTATAGTAAGTTACAACTTGGTGTTGATTATTATTGTAGATAAAGTTAATATTTGGAAATTTTTGAAGTAATTCAATATGAGGAAACTTTGGTTGATTATAATCTAATCTACAATCAGCTAATTTATTTGAAGTTAAGTTTTCTAACTCTTCTTGTGAATAAATATTTTTATAATCTTCTTTAATATATGGAGGATCTAAATTAATTAAACAATTAGGATTGTTTTTAAATCTTGAATCTTCTAAAATATCAAATGCATTTTTATTAGTGATTTGTAAATCTATTTCATTATAGATTTTACTTAAATTTGAAATTTTAGGAATTTGATTAAATATCCAACCATAAATTTTTCTTGAACAATATATTTTTTTTGAAAATCTATGATAGCCTTCTTTATGATACTCTAATGTTGCAGAGTATTCTAATCCTCTTAAAAAGATAAATCTCATTGTTCTTTGAATATTAAACTCATTGTTTTTTGCATAAGTTTCATATTCAGATATTAATTCACATTTAATAGATGTTAATGTATCTAAATCCAAAAAAACTGAACCATAAGGAATAATGAATTTTGTTCTAATGATTTCACAATATTCTTTAATTAGCTCTTCGGCATTTTCTTTACAATATTTATGTGAAAAATATATATCTTTGTCTATATCATTTAGTATAAAGTTTCTAACACCACTAAATATTAGTGTTTGATACATTACAAGAGTAGAACCAGCTGCTCCACCAAATACATCTATAAAAGTATCATAGGTTTTACCTGTTTTTTCTATTCTTTCAATAACCATGTTATCAACGATATTTAGTAAATCGTTTTCCATTTTAAATTTACCACCAGGATAGGAAAATAGAGTATTTAAAGTATTACCTAATGTAAAACCTAATATTTGAAATATTGAATTAAACTTATTTTTATCTTCTGATACTTCTACTAGTATTTGGTTTATTTGTTCAATGTTCTCAAAAGTTTCCATGACAATCTCCTTAAACTTTTATGATTAGCTACATGAATTAATTTCTTGTAGCAACAAATGCTTCTTGTAGAATGATTATAATAGGAGTAATATCTTTTAAGATATTTTAGATATCATTGAAATGAGAGGTGATTGATGAATAAAAATATTGATAATTTATTAGTAGATTACTGTAATGATATTGGAATAGAAAATATTAATTGGTTTAACTTCAATGAGGTACTTAATGAGTTAATGACCAGATATAATCTGACTGATAGAGATTCAAATAAGTTAGAAAAACAGTTTGATTCATTATTTGTAAAAATGTGGAAAGATTTAAAGAAAGATATTAATTCTATTAAAGATGTAAATATTGTTGCAGAGTTTATATTAAATGAAATTATTGAAGTATATGGTGCTAATATTTCTAAAAATGAATTAGAGAATTTAACCTATCCAATTGATAGTGTTTCAAAAAATCATGTGACTAAATCTTTAAATTATTTTGAAGCACATAAACTTATAAAAAGAGACCCAGAAGGTAAGCCAGTCTTTTATAGATTAACTCCAAATCATTGGTTTGAACAATCAAGGTATGTAATAAGTGATTTAGATGTTGTTAAAACAATTACTCCAATAATAGTTTCATATATAAAAAATGGTGGAGTTCATGACTATAATATTCAAAAGCTTTTTGAAAAAATATCAGAGGTGATTGAATATGTGATTAAGCCATCACTTTACCACAATGAAAAATACGAATTAGAAGAAGAGATTATTGATTTAATAGATAATAATAACCAAGAAGGTGCATTTATTCAATCTATTGATATATATGATTCACAAAGAAAAAATGAATTTACAATAATTCCAATCAGAATTAAATTTGAACATAATAAAAAATATGTAGTTGCTAATATTGTTGATGAAGATGATAGATTAATATCTAAAAATGAAGAGTTTGCATTAGAGCATATAGATTATGTAGATTCTCATACAACTAATTATTCAAGTCAAGTTAGACAACCATTAAACTCTATGTTGTCTTATAAAACTTTTACTAGTTATAAAACAGAATCAGTGGAAAATTCAATCTATAAAGAAATTGATGTAATTTTAGAGTGTGATACCGTTGTCTATGAATATTTTCAAATAAAACCATTAAAAGAAATGAAGACTTTTGCAACAGAAGATGAATTAATTGAATTTCATACAAACTTTAAGGACTATAAACCAAAGAAAAATAAGTTTTATATTACTGCTAAGGATACAGAAGAAATGATTATATCAACTGTCCTTCATTGTTTGCCTCATGCAGTTATTTTAGAAAATGATTATTTAAATGAAAAACTTATTCAAAAATTCAAAGGTTATGCAAAAGGTGTAAATATTGAAATTTGTCCTCCACTTTCACCAATTAAACCAAATTCAGATTCTAAAAATGATACTAAAAAATCAGATATTACACATACACCTATGAAACCTAAGAAAGAATTATCAAAAGAGCAATTAGATGAAGAGAATAAAAAAATGAGTGATTTAAATAAGGATATTGATAAGTTCATTTAATTTATAATACTCCCATTTATAAATCTAAATAAACTTCTTTAACCACTTGTTCAAGTTTAGGTTCTTTCTTCTCATCAATCAAAGAGTCTAAATATTCATTTGTTAAATTTTCTCTTTTTAGTTCATTATCAAAGATAGTGTCAAAGTCAATCTCTTTTATTATATGTTTTGAAGTATCAACAATTCTTTTTAAATGTTCTTTCATATTATTTGCATCTCTATCCCAAGATTTTAAATATAGTTCTGAGTTTTGAGTAATACCTAAAAACTTTGAAACAATATAAGCAACACTTTCTCGTTCTCCCTCTTTTTGTCCTGTATCTAAATGTATCTTTTCATAGTTGTCTTTCCCATGCAATAAGTGGTGTCCTAGCTCGTGAAATAAAGTTCCAACTTTTGAATTAATAGATTTTTTAGGATTTGAATTTATAACTATATGTTTATTACTTACTTGGTAATAGCCTCCAAGTGACTCTTTTAATAGTTTTTCTTCAATAGTAATGTTAAATTTGTTTTTTACTTCTTCATATAATTCTTCTAACATTTCACTTGAAATAGTAGAATCTTCATTTCTATAAGATAAGGTTTTTAATTTTCCAAGTTCTTGTGCATTGGTTTGAGAAGAATCAAACACTGGTATTAAAATAAATGACATATCAGTTTTGATTTTTTTCTTATTCTCATCAAGTATATATTTGTATCTACCATTAATTTTAATTGGTTTATTTTCTTTGTCTCTTTCAATTTTGTAGTTTTGTTTGGGTGCAAACACTTTTAAAGATTTACGTCCTTTATTAACTTTTACTTCCATATTGAACCATTCTTTGAAACTTGTAACATAAGATAAATCCATTCCTCTTGCCTGTGCTTGTGAATTTAATAACCAGATATTGTTAAATGAGTAGTTATTAAATTTTGCAACTGTTGAATAAAACTCTTTTATTGTTTGTGCAGTCTGTGGGCTATCAAGTTTTTCTATTAACTGTTCTAAATCTTTTTCTATATTGAATTGTGTATTTTCATTTTTTGACATAAGTTCTCCTTTGTACTTAGTATAAAAAATTTGACTTTATTTTAAAGTCTTTGGCTCGTAATTTTGCGATGTTTTTAAATCTTGTTTTTTACTCTTTATATCTTGTTTTATGAAACTAAAATATTGTTCATAAATTTTTAACTTATTTGAGAATAACTCTTCATTTGTAAGTTTATTTATACGATTATTTGCTAATAAATATTTTTTAATATTAATCTTTGACTCCAAATGTTTATTGATTAGGTTCTGTTGTTCTTTGTTTTCAAGTAATGAGAATATTTCAAACTCTAAATTCTTAATTTGTTTATTTATAATCTCTTGCCTATGTAAAAGTTCATTTTCAATAGTTCTTCTTTTATGAACTTCCTCACTCTTCCAATATGACTTACTTCTTGCAATTGAAGTTAAAAATCGTTCTTGATTTATTGTTCCATCGTTTAATTTTTGTTTTTGTAATTTAGTAAAAAAACTATGTTCATATTTTGAATATAAAGTAAAGTCTTTTAGTGATTTAAAGCAATGGTTCCTATATGTAGATAGCTCTTTACTATATTGTTTTGTTAAAGTAGTTTTATAAAAACTAATATTTTTAATGGAGTCATTTATAGTTTGTATATGATTTAATGTTTTAACCATTGATTTTTTAATTGAAGAAATATCTGTTAGTAAGTTTTTTTTCTCTTTTAATATATAATATTTTTGAGTTCTATTAAAACTAAAACTCTCTTTTTTATCTTCAAATATACCTCTTGAAATACCATATAAAGTATTGATTTCATTCTTCTTTAAAATAGATTCTTTTTTATTTTCATAAAAGTCTTTCATTTTTAGAATCTTTTGTTCTTTAATTTCATTAAAGGTTTTTATCCCTAATTTTTCTCTTGTAACAGGACTTGTAAAATTTTCTATATAGTTCGTCATTAAAGCTTTTTTATAATTCACTTTGAATTTTTTATCTGTTGGAGTTGTATTTGAAACTACTATGTGATAGTGCTCCATTAATATATCTTTACCTTCCTCATTCTTTCTTGATTTTTCTTCAACTGCAAGCAGATAGTTTTTATCTTTAAAATCATATTCTAATTTTTTAATAAAACTATCTCTTATTTGTAGTTTTTCAATAGTTGTCATTTGTTCCCAGCTTGATAATTTACAAGGTGAGATAATAATATGTTTTAATCCATCCTCTTCTTCAACTTTGCCTTTTTCAAATAGTTTGACTTTTCCCTCTTTTGCTTCACTTTTAAGGTAGTTAATCAGTCCATACTTTGATTTATCATAGTAATGCTTATCTTGGCTATCTTCTTGCGTGATTTTGACTATTGGCTGTAAAGCTTCTTCATTAGCTGACTTTCTGTATTTAAACTTTCTCATTTGAAACCTTTAAAATATTTCTTATTTGTTTAATATATGAAGCTAAGAGAAAAGTTTTCTGTTTGATATTTTCTTCTTCATTTACTTGTGTGATTAAAGAGTTTATATTATTGATATTTACGAGTTTAAAGAGATTTTTATAGTCATATTCGATACTTCTATTGAATTTTAACTGTTTGTTGTTCTTAGCCTTTAAATTGCCTATATGAATAGCATAAGAAGTAATCTTTTTTAATGACTCTTCTGAGAGGTTTGTTTTTGATATATCATATTGAGAAATTAATAAATATAGTAAATCCTCAAACTGTCTTAACATATGTTTTTTTAGTAAGTCCTCTTCTTTTTTAGAGTTAAAGATTTTTTCTTTACAATATGCAGTAATAGTTTTATTTTCTCTATCAACTAATCTTTGAAGATTTATGTATTCATCTTCTTCTAAATAAACGGCTATTTTTCTTTTCATAATATTTTCTTTAATTTAAACTCATTAATGATTCAACATCACTCATAATTGAAGATCCAAATAGTTTGGAGTTTTCTTTTATATAGATTTTGAAGTGTTTGTAATCAAAGCCATTTAATAGTGCAATCTTTTTAACTAAATAATCTTTTTCTCTATCATTAAATTCTCTTTGTTTAAATACTGTTTGAAGTCTTGCTATTTCAGTTTTATATCTATCCTCATTGTTTTCTTTGATTTGTTCTAAGATGTCATTTTTTACAGCTTTTAACTTATTTAATGATTGTTTAAATAAATAGTTTTTTGAAACATTTGAAACTGTTTTTAGTGCTTTGTTTTTTAGCTCTTTTATTTCATTAAGTTTTGGTAGATAGATGCTTTGTTGAGATGGTTTTAATTGTTTATAAAATTCTAATGTTAAGAAGTATTCCTCTTTTAGTTGTTCATTTGTCATTGTTAAGTCCTTGGAATTTATTTAGATACTTATCAAAGTTAGATTCATTTGTGTTACTCTCTTTTTTTGTTTTATTATGTTCTACAAATTCTTTTCGTAACTTCTTAAAAACTCTTAATTCATCGATTGAAAAAGTTATGGTTTGGTCTTTTGAATTAGTTTCTTTCATATCAAGATATGAAGCATTGAGTTTTGATTTAATGTTATCAAGAGTAAGAATATCTATATCTAAAATATTTAGATATAAAACGTGTTTATTAAAAACAGTAACAAACCTTTTTAGGTTTTTTTTATTTAAAGTAATTGTGTTCATGACCTTCCTTTGATTGTATCTATTACATATTTTATAAAATAAGAACAGATGTCAAAAAAGTTTAATTATTTGCCTCTATTTAGTGATTTAACTTTCCTATAACCCCTATCAAACTGTGTTTGTGACGACTACGTCTATCCTGCTAATAGAAATATTGGAACTTCTTGTTCAAAGATTTGAAGTCTCTTGTTAATTTAATATAGTGTATATGTAAAAAGTTAGGTTTGGAAAAATTAAATGATATTAGATGATTATATAAATGAAGCAGAAGATGTATATTTTGCAAAGAAATTAAAAAAAGCAGAGTATGCAAAAAATATTGTATTTAAAGGTAAGAGTAGAACTTATACCTTAGAAGAAGTAAATGACTATAAACGCAAAACAAAAGCACGTATAGTAAATAGTGAATGTAGCTCAGTTCATAGACATATAATGGATAACCATAAATTAGCTATTTTTCAAACACGAACTATAAATCCTAAATTTAATATTCCTTCAAATGTATTGTCAGTTAAAGAAATTGATAGACATTTAAAATTACAGTATCAACAGTTTATGAACTATTTTGATTATATGAATAATTTTAAAATTGATGGCAATAGATTAAATAAACAATACGTGTGGATTTTAGAGTTAAGTGAAGCATTAAATATCCATTCTAATTCTATTGATATTTTACAAAGTAAAGCAAATTTAGAACACTACTTGAAAAGTATAATATATTCTAAAAATAAGAACAATATTGGAAGGATTGAACTTATTATTACAGAATATACTTTGAAACATTTAGAAAGACTATTTAAGGATTTAAAAATAAGAGTTAAAAATAAATATATACAATTATCTCTAAATAGAATTGGAGAGAACTACTATATAAAGGGAATAGGGTGTAAAGCAGAAGAAGGTGTTTATTTTAAACTACTTACAAAAGAGAAAAACTCAAAATTAAAATTAATAAAGTATTTTTATAAAAACATATTAAAAGAACGTAAACAAAAGCCCACAAAGGAACATTTTATTTTTGGAAGGTTGGGTTTTAGGATTAAGCAATTTAGTAAAGATTTTTTCAATCGTAAAATTCAAAAGCATATTTTATATAGAACTAACAATAAACTATTCTCTATGATTAAGAATAAAAATAAAGATATACAATTAACTCCAAGTGCAAAAGATTTAAAAACATTTTTATTTTATAGTGCTTCACTTTTTAGGAAACAAATTTTAAGATACGAAAATTATGAAGGGATGCAGTTTGTATATTATTTGAAGGACAAGAAGATTGATACAAAACGCATTGAGATTGTTAATCTGAATACCTATGAAAAAGGAGGTTTTTTAGAGAGTTTTTTAAGTGATGGGGATAATTATAGGGAAGAAGATTTTTTAATAAAATATGATAGGAATATAAAACAGTTTTTTAAACAACTTGCTGTTAGAAAAATTGAGACAAAAGAAAAGTTTATTGAATCCTATAAATCAAAAGAATTTTATGTAAAGAGCGTAGATATTAAGTTATGGGTCGATTACTTGGAATATTCACATTATTGTGTCAGAACGATTAAACTTGATAAGTATATGGAAGAGATTATAGAAGAATATTATATAAATAAGAAAAACTATACTATTAAATTAATAGAGTTTTAGGTTGCTGGAATAAAAATAAATTAAATATTTTGAAAAGGAGATATAAAAGTTTTTTTTAATTTAGAAAAACTATGGCATTATTTGTACTTAATCAATCTTAGACATTTATTTTATTGTTTTATAGATTAATTAATATAAAATATTTAAACTTTTAGTATTATGTTATATACAATCAAATATAGACAGGATATAGATATGGAAGATGAATTAATAAGAAAAGAAATTTATAAAATATTAGGTTTAGAAATTGGAAGCCTTTCCACAGAAAGTGGAAATGATTGGCAAAGAGCCAAAGATGAAGTATTAAGTGAATTAAAAAGAATTGAATTTGAAAAAATAAAAGAGTTAAACAACATAGACTATTTAAGTATAGATAAGAAAAGTGAAGAATTTAGAACTGTAATAAATTCAAAATTAGGTTTTGTTCAAAATAATAAAATAGAGATTGCAAAAAGAAAAGATTTAGAAAATGATGAAATTATGTGTTTAATAAATGATGGAAATAAGGATATTATTATAATGTTAACAAGAAATCAGGTATTATCAGAAGAACAAATTACTTTAATTATACCTAATAGTGTTTATCTTGTTAAAAAATATTTGATTGAGAAACAATCCTTGACGGATAATCATAAACAATTATTAATATCCCAAATGATAAATAGTTCTTCTAGTTATTCAGAATTATTAAATAAACTTACTTCTTAAATGTTAGAGATAATTCAAAAATAATTTCTAATATGTCAGGAATATTTTAAAAGTTATACGCTAATATCTTCTTAAAAAAAGGAAGATATATGAATTACACAGATTATAATAAGGCAGACTGGAAAGATATTACAAAAAAATTAGTTTCAAAACATCCTATATTCAAGGATACAAATTATATTTTAGATAAAATTTTTCACTCGTGGAATATAATTTGGGATACTAAAATTGGAAATGATACAATAAATTTCCCCTTGAAAGATATTGAACCAAGAGCTCAAATAATTGGAGAATTTTTTGAAACAATTTTTTCACAAATTATTTTAAATGAACACAAAGTTATAAGAGGAAGTTCAAAAGAAAAAGATATTAAGTTTTTAGAAGTTGAATTAAATGAATTTGATTTTGAAATTAAAACATCAGGGCAATCTGGTGGTAAGATTTTTGGAAATAGAAGTTACGCTCAACCAGATACAAATGGAGAGGTTGAATCGGTTTCCCGAAAAGGAAAAAGTGGTTTTTATTTGTGCATTAATTTTTTTAAGCAACATATATATAATATTAGAATTGGTTGGATTGATTCTACAGATTGGGAACCTCAAAAATCTGAAACAGGACAAATGGCAGGATTAAAAAATCATGTATATACAGATAAACTAATTAGTTTGTTAGATAAAAGATTATTAAATGTTTCAACAGAAATATTACCAAAAGTAGGACCTAAATCAACTGTTCCTTCAAACTATAAAGGTGTCATTGATATATGTGATAAAATAAAAGATAACATATCATATGATGAATTAAAAAAATTTGTTACAAATAAAATACAAACTACCTATATAAAAGAGATGGATAAAGATTTAAGAAAAAGTATAAATAGTGAGCGTTTTTTAAGTTTATACACATTATATTTACAAGAAGTTTAAAATAAACTTCTTGTCGTTTGCTTTTTTTCCTCTAAATAGTTTTCAAATCTTTCAACTGTTAAATCACAGTATTCTTTTTTAATTTCTGTTCCTATATATATTCTATAGTTCCCATTAGCTGCGATTCCTGTTGTTCCTGAACCTGAAAATGGGTCAAATACAATATCAAATTCATTAGATGAAACTTTAATTACTCTATCAATGACACTTAAAGGGAATTGTGCAGGATGAGCAGTTCTTTCTTTTGAACTTCTTTTACTACCACTTGTGACTTTTGGGAATTGCCATACATCTGTTGGATTTTTTCCCAAAGGATTACATCTCAATTTTCCATTTTTCTTTTGATTTGGATATTTTACATTTGGGTCTCTAACAGCATCAAGATTAAATGTATAGTTTTTTTCATCTCTTACATAAAATAAAAACTTTTCATTTCTTGGAGCAAAAAATTTTTTTGCAGAAACTCCTGCCCCGTAATTCCAAACAATCTCTTGTTGTAAAAAAAATTTTATTTTATCCCAAAGTAAATATGTAATAGGTATAGCTTTTGCTTTACCTTTTATATCTAAGTATCCTAAATTTAACCAAAAAGATGATGTTAAAGAAGAAGATTCATATATGTTATTTAGCCAAGTCTCACACCAATTAATATAATTATCAACACTCATATTCTTTTCATATTCTTTTCCAATATTATATGGTGGAGAAGTAACAGTTAAATCGAATCTAAACTCTGATTCTTTAATTTTATTCATAAATTCATTATTATCCATATTATATAATATATATCCATTTTTAGAATAATATGGTTCACCTACTATATCAATAAGTTGTCTTTGAATTAATTCAAATTTTTCTTCTAGTTGTAAATCTTTAATAGAACAGGCATTGTCAATAATATCTTTTGGTGCAATGGTAGTTGGAGTTTGTTTTGTTGTCATTATGTTCCTTTAAAAATTGAATTATATCAAACATATCTTTATTTGCCAAGAGGCGAAATGTTTTTGAAGTTACTATTGTATTTATAGTATTAAGTGGTATTTAATAGTTTGGTTAATGTAATCCCTCTATTATTACCATTTAAATCTAAAATTTACTTAAAAAAAGTGTGCAATAAAAGCTGAGAAATTACACAAATATAAAAACAAAGAAGGTAATTTTACTTTCGAATTAAAAAAAAGTCAATTAAATTAAAATTAATAATGTAGTATGAAAAAATTAATAATATAGTATAAATTTACTATATTTTATAAAATATACTATTTTTAATTTTACAAACTCCATAAAATTGAGGTAAATAATATAGAATGTAGAGAAGATATGTATCTTATGAGTTTGGAAATGGAATAACTTAAATAATTAAATTAGATTATAAAAATAATAGCAATAAATATTATTATTTCGATATAATAAACCCTGAAAGTATTATATAAAGGGTTTTGGTGAATAAAATAATCTTAGAAAAACTTATATACAAAAACTATTTAAAAACTGCATTGACTTCTATTCTATTTATAGAAATCATTTTGGTCATAATATATTTTAGTGTTAATAAAAATATGGTTGATACAAGTATTGACTTTATTCTAAATGATGTTAAAAAAAGTGCTTATACAAATGTAAACAATGTAACTTTAATGAATGAACATAAATTTAAAAATATAGAAAATGCTGTTATCTTACTTCAAAATGAACATCAAAACTTTTTTATAAATGACTACAAATTAAGAGATTCACTCAATCCTGTTTTCAAATACGCAGAAAATGGAATGTACTACAAAGCAGTTGATAATATGGGATCCTCAGTTTTAGTTTCAAAAAATACGATTATAACTCCTGAAATAAAAGCAAAACTAGAAAATAGTGAATTATTAGATAGTACAATTAAGTTAATTGTTGATAATAATGAAATGATAACAGCCGCATATTTCAATTCACATGATAATATTAGTAGGTATTATCCTTTTTTAGAAGATGTTTTTAGTTTATTTCCTTCTGATATAGATATGGGAAATTATAACTTTTATTATAAGGCTAATTTAGAGAATAACCCTAAAAAAGAGCTAGTTTGGACTGATATTTATTTGGATCCAGCAGGAAAAGGTTGGATGTTGAGTGTAATTGCGCCAATCTATAATAATGATTTTTTAGAAGGTGTTATTGGAGTTGACTTAACTATTGATTCAATAATAAACAATTTTTTAGATTTTGAGTTACCATATAATGGTTCATCTTTTTTAATAGATGAAGATGGGAAAATTATTGCAATGACAGAAGAAATCGAAAAAATTTTCAATATAAAAAATAATTCAAAATATCAATTTTTAGAAAACAAAAAATTAAAAGATAATAATATATTTGAATATTCAAATAAAAAGTTTGTAAATGATTTAAAAAATATAGTAAATGGTTTAAACCTTTCTACTGACAAAGTAAAAGAGAGAATACATGAAAATAAAGACAATATATTTGAATATCCAAATAAGAAGCTTGTTAATAATTTAAAAAATGTAGTAAATGGCTTAAACTTTTCTCATGATAATGTTATAAATAATAGGAACTATATGCTTTTTTCAAAAAAAATAGAAAAAACTTCATGGGTTTTAATATCTTTAATAGATGAAGAAGAAATTATTTCAGAAGTTCTTGAGTTAGAAGAACATTACAAAAAACTAGGATACTTGATTATTATATTTATATTTATATTTTATATTCTATTTTTTATCTATTTATACATAAAATCAAAAAGTTTTGTTTTAACAATAAATACACCAATTTTGAAAATTATTGAGATGACTAAAAGTTTAGGAAAAAATAAAAAAAATAAAAAACTCGAAGCTTGTGGAATTATTGAATTAGATACTTTAAGTGAAAACTTTAATAATTTATCAAATGAATTAGAAGAAAGAACAAGAAAACTTGTTGAATCTGAAGCAAAAAGACTTTTAAATGAAAAACTTGCAAATACTGATGCTCTTACAAATGTTTATAATAGAAGATTTTTAGAAGATTTTTCTAATAATTATTTGAAAATTTTAAAACGTGAGAAGAAAAAGTTATCTTTGTTAGTCATTGATATTGATGATTTTAAAAATATAAATGACACTTATGGTCATGAAGTTGGAGATATTGTTATAAAAGATTTAGTTACAAGAATTAATAATGTAATTAGAGAGAATGATATTCTTGTAAGATATGGAGGAGATGAATTTATTATTTTACTTCCAAATAGTGATATAAGTAACGCAAAAAAGATAGGTAAAAAAATTATTAAAAATATTAATCTAATTAATGAATTAGAAGAAAAGAAGGTTAATTTTAGTATTAGCGTTGGAGCTGGTGAATATAAAGAGACAGATACTGATATTGAAGCAATTTTAAGAAGAGCAGATGAAGCCTTATATAAGGCAAAAAGTGATGGTAAATCATGCGTTAGATAGAAAAAAAAGTATGTAAATTTGAAACATCTTCTTTGTTTATTATTGTAACTTTCATGTAATTTATTTAAAATTTATTAAAACTTTATGTTTTGTTATGTTAACATTTAAAGATAAATTTTAAGGAGTGTGAATGAAAAAAGTTATGAGTTTAGCTCTTGCTTCTGCATTAACTTGTGGAATTGCAATGGCAAAAGAGATTAAAATAGGAGCTGTTATGCCAATGTCGGGGCCATTGGCAGCTTATGGACAAGTTACAAATTTAGGTGTTGAATTAGCACAAAAATTACAACCAACTTTAAAAAATGGTGATACTATTAAAATAGTATTAGTTGACAACAAAGGGGATAAAGTTGAGACTGCAACTGCAACTACAAGATTAATTTCTTCAGATAAAGTTGTTGCTATTTTAGGGGCTTTAACATCTACAAATACAGCTCAAACAATTGCTATTGCTGATAAGAAAAAAATTCCAGTTATTGCTTCAGTTGCTACAAATGATAAGCTAACTGCAAGAAGAACATATGCAAATAGAGTTTGTTTTACAGATAGTTTTCAAGGTGAAGTTGTTGCAAATTATGCTAAAGGACAAGGTTATAAAACTGCTGTTGTAGTTGTTGACCAAGCGCAAGTTTATTCTTTAGGATTATCAAAAGCTTTTCAAAATGCATTTAAAGCAAATGGTGGAAAAATTATTAAAAAAATTAAAGTTACTTCTGGGGATAAGGACTTTAAAGCTGTAGTTTCACAAATTAAAAAAATGAATCCAGATTTCTTATTTTTACCATTATATCATCCAGAAGCATCTATGATTGCAAGACAGTCTAAGCAATTAGGTTTAATTAAGCCAATGTTTAGTGGGGATGGTGTTGCAAATCAAACATTTATTGATTTAGGTGGAGAATCTGTTGAGGGTTATATGTTTACAGACTTCTTTGATTCTTTAAATCCTCCATCAAAAAAATCTGCTGAGTTTGTAGCTTTTCATGAAAAAGAGACAGGAAATAAAGAGATGAATTCATTCACTGCACTTGGAGCTGATACATACAATGTATTAATCAATGCAATGAATAATTGTGAAGATCCTACAAATTCTATTTGTATTAATGAACAAATTAAGAAAACAACTAATTTTGATGGTGTATCAGGAGCAATTACGATTGATAAAGATGGTAATGCGACTAGATCCGCTGTTATAAAAGAAATCAGAAATGGGAAACCTGGCTTTAAAGCTACGGTTAATCCATAAGAAAAACTTTGTTTTAAAAAGTCTAGCATTTTTTTGCTAGACTTTTTTTTTGCCATAATAAAATAAATTTTATCTTTTACATTTATCTTTCTTATGGTAATTACTTATAAAAAAGAATGAAAAACTTTTGGAGAATTAATGGATATATTAATATTTATGCAACAAATGGTAAATGGATTTTCTTTAGGATCTATGTATGCTTTAATTGCAATAGGATATACAATGGTTTACGGTGTGTTAAGGCTTATTAACTTTGCACATGGGGATATTATGATGGTTGGTGCCTTTTTAGGCTATACATTTATGGTTGTTTTTGCCTTACCTTTTCCCGTGGCTGTACTTTTATCAGTTACCCTTTCCGCTTTATTAGGTATGTTAATGGATAAAATTGCATATAAACCATTAAGAGAAGCTCCAAAAATCTCTTTACTAATTACTGCAATTGGTATCTCTTTCTTTTTGGAGAATGCTTTTACGGTATTTGTAGGGGGAGTTCCTCGTGCTTTTCCTGTTCCAGAGTATATGGAAAATATTTTTAATGTAGCTGGTGTTACTTTTTCTACTTCATCAATAACTGTTCCTATTGTTACTTTAGGTTTATTACTTGGTATTTTGTATGTATTATATAAAACAAAATACGGTATGGCAATTAGAGCTTTATCTTTTGATATTAAAACAGTAAAC
>Ga0193955_1000658_pt1 | contig 18479 bp, 16 predicted proteins | sample BB_6_MG_FD_140343 | JGI IMG/M metagenome (GOLD analysis project Ga0193955, IMG submission 140343) | Microbial mat bacterial communities from the Broadkill River, Lewes, Delaware, United States - BB_6_MG | ecosystem: Environmental > Aquatic > Freshwater > River > Microbial mats | place: USA... | reverse complement strand
GGTCGTCAAACTTGCCACCGGCGTGAAGTTTGGTGAGAACAACTTCAGCCGCGCTCATGTTCTCGGTCTCGTGCATGCCCGTGGGAATTCCACGCCCGTTGTCTTCGATGCTGATGGAGTTGTCGGGGTGGATGACAATGGTCACGGTATCGCAATGGCCTGCCATGGCCTCGTCGATACTGTTGTCCACCACCTCGTATACCAGGTGGTGAAGCCCCTGGATATCCACGTTGCCGATATACATGGACGGTCTTTTCCGGACTGCTTCGAGCCCTTTCAAAACCGTGATGCTGTCCTGATCGTAACTTTTGGTCTGTTCTTCTGTCATGCGTCTCTATGGCCCTTGACCCAAATCGATGTTGATCACTCCGCCCTGCCTTGTTGCCGCAACGCGTAAATGATCAAATTTTCATGGGCATGATAATGCTTAAAAAGCGCTTTTCATCCACACCTTCCACAAGGCAGGGGTGGTGGTTGTCCCGAAGGTTCACCAGAATACGCTCATCGTTTATCACATTCAATGTGTCGATCAAATACTTGGGGTTGAAGGCCACTTCGACCTCATCCCGCGCAAACGCGATGGCCATGTCCTCTTTGGACTCCCCGAGATCCGGGTTGGTGGCGGTCACCTCAAGGCGATTATCGGCAAAGTTGAAAATAACACTGTTGTAATTGTCCGAGGAGAGAATGGACATACGCTTGAGCATCATGGCAAAGAGTTTTCGATCCATCTCGATGTCATAGGCATCGTCTTTTTCGATCACCTGCTCATACTCGGGGAAATCTCCCTCCAGAAGGCCGATGATAACGGTCTCTTTCTCCATTTTGAAGATGAGGTAGTTGTCCTTGACGCCCACCTCGACAAACTCTTCCTTGTCGAGAATTTTTGCTGCCTCCATCAGCCCCTTTTTGGGGACAATGACACTTTCACCGGGAACGAAGTTCGACTCCTGATCAATCTCGATATCCACTTTGCACAGGCGTCTGCCATCGGTGGAGACCATGCGCATCAGGTTGGTGCCATTTTTTTGGATGCGCTCGAAACAGACACCGGTGATGTGGGCCCGCTTCTCATCGGAGGGAGCCTGGATCATGATGGTTTTTTCGATCATCTCCCGAACGCTGCCTGTGGCGACACGGGTAAACACAACCTCATCCACTTTGGGCACATCGGGAAAATCGTCGGGGCTCATGCCCACGATGTGGAAAACAATGTTGTTATTTTTGATTTCGATCCACTGGCGTTCGATCTCTTCAATGTGAACCTCATCGCCGGGAAAGTTCTGGACAATCTCAAACAGCTTTTTGGCGTTGATGGTGATTGCGCCGTCCCGTTCCACATCCGCCGGATAGTGCCCTTCAAATCCTGTCTCCAGGTCCGTGGCCACAAAGGAAATGCCGTCGCCTTCCCCTTTGATCAGAACATTGGCTGTGATCGCCAGGTTGCTTTTACGTCCTGTGATGCCCTGCACCCGCCCAAGAATGGTGGAGATATCCTTTTTGGCTATTTTGAATTTCATAGGTTTTCCATGTTCAGTGACGCCTGAATCCAAAGGTTCGATGGTTGGCGTAAAGAGTGCTTACGCACCCGTCTACAGCCCGGGATGTGTGATTTTCCATGGGTTGTGGTTGGATCAGGCCATTCAATCAAGCGTTGGATTCAGGATACGGTTTGTGAATGAAGGGGTACAGACCTGATCACCCCCTATGTCATAGTAAGATATACCGAAATTATCAATATAAAAAAAAGTGATTTACCCCTTTTTTACGCATCTTTTGAGCGATTTTTTTTCTTCCTGTGGAAAGTGGTTTAACTTCTTAAAAATTCTTCCCGTTTATAAAGCGTAAGCAACGATGTTTTTTCTGTGGCTGTGGTGAATGAGGCCTTTGGGGTTGTTTTGCAGGGTGGGTTCTGTTGTTGGTGTAGTCTCTTTTTTTATTTTTTATAATTTAAAAGATCATAATAATAAGCGTTGTTGATAAGTGGAATAAGTGAGGTATGGTGTTGATATTAAACGGCAATAAATATGTCAAAAAGTGGCATCTGATGGTTTATATCGATGTTGATAACTTGGGTGTTTTTGACAGGGTTTGAGTTTTTGTTGAAAACCGCCTGGGTTTTGAACAATGTGTGATCGGGTTGTCGACAACAAAAAAGGGGTACGGCAAGCCGCACCCCTTGGGTGATCCATGGAAACCCCCTGAAAAGACAGGGGGTTATTGTTATGCACAAGTTATGAACAACAAGAAAAATGATTATTTTATCAAGCGGTTAGCCAGCGCTTCATGGCTGGAACCGTCTTCTTTGACCAGGTTTCAGAGATGCGCAGGCGCACGAAGTTTCGAAAGAGGGTCCCCACCAGGTTCACCACTTCAGAGGCCAGGAACAGCTTGTCGATGACGGCCCCTTCGGTTTCATCCTTGGATTCCACAGGGGGCGTTTCCGGTGTTTTAAGGGCGGTGATGTTGAAGTTCTCTCCTTTGAGGGTGAAGGTCCAGCCAAGGTCCCCTTTTTTGTATTCCAGGGATATTTCGGTGACCAGGGCCCCTTTGCGGATGGCAACAATCCCCTCACTTAAATCGGCGTTGTCTCCCTTGATGGTGACGCTCTCCACGGTACTTTCTTCCCGGATCACCTCCAGCACAATGCGGTTTCCCACCGCCATCAACACCGGAACCCCTTCGGCATCCAACAGGCTTTTGGGTTCGTTTTCAAGGCTGTACCAGAGCCAGGTCAGGAACTCCTGGCCGAGAAATTTGTACTTGTTGTATAAAACGGCAATATCGAGCATGGGCTACTCCGTGAAGTCTTCGGGGCTGAGGTTGGAGAGACGGTCCCTGTCCGAATCGGAGAGGGAGAGGGTCAGGTCGGCCTGGGTGTACGGGAACAAACGGATCAATTTGAGCCCTGAAAAGCTTTTGTTGAAAAGTGTTTCAAACTCTTCATTGGCGGCCTTCTGGGTGGAGAAGAGCCATACTTCCTGCTCCTCATACTGCCACACCACATCAAAGACGTTGGGGACGGGCGGGATGCGAATGGTGAGGACGTTGATGACGTGCTCTTTGATTTCGCTCTTCTCATTTTTTGAGAGAAATTCCCGATCGCTTTCGGCCAGGCGTTTTGCCGAGGCGATGGCCACCTGCTGCTTGACCACCTTTGTGGGGATCGATTTTTTATCGATACGCAACCCAAAGGCATAGTGGGTTCCGATTTGAAAGCTGGCATCGTCAAAATCGGGGGTGAAGGGGGCTTCAAATGAGGTCCATCCCACCGCCATGTCCTGGGCTTCGTTGTCGATATCGGTGATGATCTGTTTTTTTAGACCTTTACGTACCTGTTCGGTGGGATTCTCCGAGAAGCTTCCCTCCACCCGGTATCGGGTAATGGTCTGTGTGGCTGATAACAATCCCATATAATCATCCTTCGTGGTGTCGGTTGGTTTTGTTGGAAAACCGGCATGGCTCGCCTTGCAATGGTTTTTTTACTGGCAATGCTGTGAGCGCCGGGTTTGTGACGGGTGTGGGACCGAAGGGTCATTCTCCGGTCGGTCTGACGAAAGATTTATACCGTGAATAAAGGGGGCAAACAAGCCAATTTTCTGTTGATTTTTTTGTGTTTAGCCCTCTATATCTCTTGCGTTGATGATTTGTTTGCCACCATACCGCCCGGGACATGGGGATCGGGGCTTCCTGTTGTTCGTTAACCGGGCCGGTACGGTGTGGCCGGGTGCTTTGTGCTTAAAATGGAGTTTAAAGATGACGGAAAACTGTGTAAAATCAATACAACTTGAAAACGGCCTTACCTTGACGATTGAAGACATCTCCCGGCGTATAAGTGATGATGCCTTTGTGGTGAAGGCCCAGGTCTCCATAGAGTTTATGTTAACGGAGGAGGATGCCGAATCCGTTGGGCTCTCCCTTGCAGAATTGACCAAGGCTCTCGGCTCAGAGGTGGGACGGTTTGAGAAACTGCTGGAGCGGAACTTTATTCATGAGTCCAAAAGAGAGGCGGTGTATGAGGAGCTCACGGCATCGTACCTGAGGACAAACCGGGCCTATCTGTCCCATGCCGATTTAACAAGAGGGGTAATTAAAAGGCGTCTTGTTGAAAAGCGGGGCAGGTATTGGAACCACGGTATTTGATCGATTTTATTTGATATTGTGGTGGCTTTCTGACGTTGATGATGGCGCGGTCAACAGAGTTTTCAACAATCCATCATGGGTGGGGTGTTCATGATACGAAGGGGATGGATGATTTTTCTGGTTCTGATGGTGTGGGTGCCGGCAAGTGCGGACATCTACATGTACAAGGACGCCTCGGGACAGATCCACTTCACCGATTCACCCAATGCCCACCATATAGATATTATGGGCGCCCGCCCCTTAGAGAAACCCAAAATGGCGTCATCGGAAAGGGTCTGGAGTTCCACCGCCTACGACACATTGATTGTAAAGGCGGCAGAGAGGTACAACGTTCCCTTTGCCCTGGTCAAGGCGGTGATTCATGCCGAATCAGGGTTTAACCCGAGGGCCCTTTCTGCCAAAGGTGCCAAGGGCCTCATGCAGTTGATGCCGGTGAACATCATCTTTTATAAGATCAAAGACCCCTATGACCCCCAGGAGAATATCATGGGGGGCTGTGCCTATCTCAAACACCTGCTTACCGATTTTCAGGGCAACACAAAAATGGCCCTGGCGGCGTACAACGCAGGTCCCACCAAAGTGAAACACCACAACGGGGTTCCTCCCATTGCCGAGACCCAGGCGTATGTGGCCAAGGTTGAGCGGTTTAATAAATATTACAGTGTCAATTAACGCGAAGAAATCGTGGGAGCTTATCTCTCCTCATCCTTTAAGAGATCCTTGAGGTAGGCCATGAGGCGGCCATTGATATCCGGGTTCTCCAGGGCATAGGCGATATTGGCCATCTGGAAACCTGCCTTGTCGCCACAATCAAAGCGCGTGCCCTCAAAGAGGTATCCGTAGATCTCCTGGGTGGCCAGGAGCTTTTCCATGGCATCGGTGATCTGAATTTCACCGCCCGCACCGAACTCTTTCTTTTCAAGCAGTTCAAAAATTTCCGGGGTAAGGATGTAGCGTCCGATGATGGCCTGGTTCGATGGGGCCGCTGACGGCTCGGGTTTTTCCACGAGACCCCGGATCCGTATCATCTTCTCCCCTTCCCTCTCCCCGTCCACAATGCCGTATTTGTCGGTCTGGCTGGGCTCCACCTCCATGACGGCAACCATTGAGGATTGCGTGGCCTCAAAGGCATTCACCATCTGGGAGAGAACCGGTGTGTCCGCTTTTACCAGGTCGTCGGCGAGAAGGACGGCAAAGGGTTCATTCCCCACGACATCACGGGCGCACCAGATGGCGTGACCCAGCCCCAACGGTTTGTTCTGACGTGTGTAGACGATGGTGCCGGTCTCGGGGACAAGGGCCTCCATGATCTTTAACGTCTCCTCTTTTCCCCTCCCCTCTAAAATGGATTCCAATTCATGGGAGTGGTCAAAATGGTCTTCCAAAGCCTCTTTGCCCCTTCCGGTGACAAAGATGATCTGTTCTATGCCGGCGGCCAGGGCCTCTTCCACGGCGTATTGAATAAGCGGTTTGTCCACAACAGGGAGCATCTCTTTGGGAAGGGCTTTGGTGGCAGGAAGAAATCGGGTGCCGAGGCCGGCGACGGGAAACACAGCTTTTTTTATTTTCATAGAGGTCAGGTCCTGATTGATTCCGTGGAAAGTTCTCAGCTTGCGCTGATCTGTGGGTGTGCTCGCGCCACTGTTTTTGTTGTGATATACGGCGAATTGCGTATGAAATCAAGGGGCTCAAGTAAATTTTCATTGTAAAACCAGAGTAAAATTATTATGTTACTCATTTTTAATGGGCTCGTAAAAAGGGAAACACGCCATGCGGGCACACCGCCAAAGGGTTGCGGTGGTGCGGGGTGGTTTCACAAGACGACTTTTTACGAACGCATCTTGGTTGAGAATACAAACACAGTTGGGATGTGTTTAACCATAGAAGGATTGAGGAGAGACCGACATGAGTGAATCCGAAAACAAGGCAGACATCGTACCGATTCGTATGGGACGCAACACCGGTTTTCAGTTTGAATGCCATAAGGATGTCAGCTGTTTCACCAAATGCTGCCGGGGTATTGATATCATTCTGACGCCCTACGACATCATTCGCCTGAAAAAAAAGCTTGAGCTCTCTTCCGAAGAGTTCCTGGCTATCTACACCGAGCCCCACCTTTTTGAAAAAACAGATCTTCCGGTGGTGACCCTCAAGCTTCTGGATGATGAGATCCGTTCTTGCCCCTTTGTGCGGGATGAAGGGTGCCTCGTGTATGACGACCGCCCCACCACGTGTCGCTACTACCCCCTGGGGGTCGGCAACCTGAGCCATGGGGAAGAGGGGGGGGATGATGACAAGGATTTCTTCTTCTTTGTCAACGAGCCTCACTGCAAGGGATTTGAAGAGAAGAAAGAGTGGACCGTAGAGTCCTGGAGAGCGGATCAGGGTGTGGACATCCACGATGAGATCAACGCCGGATGGACAGACCTGATTGTTCGAAAGCGCAGCTTTCCTCCCAATGTTCAGTGGACACCCAAGGCCAAAGAGATGTTCTTTATGGCCTGTTACAACATGGACGCCTTCAAGCGGTTTGTCTTTGAGAGTCCCTTCCTCACCAAATTCGATGTGGACGAGGCGCGGTTGGAGAAGATGAAGACCGATGAATTGGCCCTGCTTGAATTCGGTTTTCTCTGGTTGCGGGATGTTTTCTTTTTAAAGGAAGATGAAAACAAGCTCTTTAAGCCAAAGAGTTGAGTGTTGAACGGTCAGAAATAGCTGAAAGGTGTGTTTTTGACCGTTGAAAAAAGCCAATTGTTCATAACTTTCGGGTGAAAAAAGGCCCGTAGGTCTCAATTGTTAATAAAAAAGGCCGGCCCCTATATTGGGCCGGCCTTTTTTTGTTCGTTCATTGTGCCTGGTCAGACGATCTAATAGGTTTCGCTGTAGACAAGGCTTTCAATGAGGGCGTCATCCTTGAGGCGGGCGTTGATGTCCACGCCGAAGAACGCTTCAACCGGAGCCAACAGCTCGGGGTTGTTGGCCATCACCTCGGTGAGATAAGCCACCACCACGGCAACACCCTTGCGGGTCATCTTACCCAGGGGCTTGCGGCAGTTGCCGGCGGGCATCCCCAAGATCTGCATGGCTGTTTTGACGGCCAGGGGGTTTCGTGCAATGCACTTCACCTCACCAAATGGCGTCTCTTCCATGGTGACCACGCTGGTGAGTTTGAAAAGCGGTTTCAGCGCAGAGTGCAGGGTCTCGGCCTCCTCCATTTTTCCTTCGGCAACCAGCTCCACAAGTCGTGTGGTGGGGCCGGGAACGATGTTGGACGCCACGGAGATGACCCCCGAGGCAGCGATGTCCGCATCGGTCATCATGTTCACCAGAAGGGCGTCGTCCCCGGAGAAGATGTCGAAATCCGGACCGCAGACTTCGCGGGTGCGCTTCATGTTGTCGATGTTTCCGGTGGCCTCTTTTACGGCTGTGACGTTGGGGCACTCCTGTTTTAACAGGGCGATGTCTTCGGGAAGCATCTGGGTGCCGGTGCGACCGGGAATGATGTAGGGGATCACCGTGATCTCCGGAAAGGTCTTGGCCACAGGGGCGATGTACTCTTTTCGGATTTCAAGGGAGCTTGGGCCATTGTAGTAAGGGTCCACGAGGAGCACTGCATCCACGCCGGCTTCGACGGCATGTCGTGTGGCGGAGAGTGCTTCGTTTGTGTTGTTGCTCCCGGTGCCCGCGATGCAGAAGCATTTACCCTTGGTCTGTTTGGAAATATTCTCGATGAGGCTGTTGTGTTCGTCCCAGGCGAGGGTGGGGCTTTCGCCGGTGGTTCCGACAGCCAGGATTCCTGTGACGTTGTTTTCAATTTGAAAACGGCACAGTTTGTCCAGGCCCTCGTAGTCCACGAGATCATTTCTAAACGGGGTGACCAGTGCTGTGTAGCAGCCTTTTTTCATTGTCTTACCTCTGGCTTCGCAAATGTGACTGTAAGGAGTTTTTTTTGGTACAAACCTTGGAAAAATATAAAAAAAAACACGGGTGTGTCAATACCAAAGGCACGTTGGCCTGAGGGGCCCTAACAGGTTTGGTTGCTTTGGGATGCCGGCCGGAACCCCTTTTGCGTGAAAACCAAAGGGGGTTCCGATTTGATTTGACAACAATGGGGCGGCAGTATAGTTTGTGAATTTATTAAAAAAAAGGAAACCAAAAGGAGTCGCGTTCCTTATATATTAGGGACGGTGTTCCTTTTTCAGGCAGTGACATAAAAAAAATACCTGACGATCGGAAGATGAGTTCCCCATACCGGACTTTATCTTTGGATTGTCTTGGGTACCAACGAAGAGGGATCATGCAAAAGCCGAAGAACGCGCAAGAACATATTGCACAGCTTAGGGAAGCCATTGCCGGAAATCCCGACTGCGGTAACAGCCACTACAACTTGGCTGTGGCCCTGATGGGGTTGAAAAAATATGACGAGGCGGAAGCCTGTCTCAATGACGCGGTGGGATCCAGCCCCACACTGGCCGAAGGGTATGTGATGCTTGGCAGCATCGCCCTGCAGCGTGAAGATGTGGAAGGGTGTCTCTACTACAACGAGTTGGCCACCAAGTCCCGGGCTGGTTTCGCCGTTGGTTACGGCAACATCGGCTTTATTGAATTGCAGCGGGGCAACGTGGATGTGGCCATTAAAAACCTGCAGAAGGCCATTGTTCATAACTCCAAGTTTGTCCAGGCGTACACCACACTTGCCAACGCGTACCTTATGAAAGGGTTGGTGGATGAGAGCATCAAGACAAGCCTTAAAGCCCTTGAGGTTCAGCCCGATTTCCCCATTCCCCACAACAACCTGGGGATCGCCTACCTGGAGAAGGAAGAGTACGCAAAAGCCATTGAGCATTTTGATAAAGCCCAGGCCATGGGTTACGAGGTTCCGGAAGCGCTTTTAAAAGAGGTGGAGCCTCACAGGGCATAAGTTCCCGAAACGTATAAGCCCCCTGCAGACACTGCAGGGGGCTTTTTTTTTGAGCGCTTTTGAGCCGGTTTTCTATGCCTCCGGCGGCAAGGTGTAAACCTTGAAAGCGGGTTGCGGATGCGCTTTGCCCCTCGTTTCTTGGGTCAAACCACATCCGCCTTTGGTGCGGAAATGATTTTTTTTTGGGGGGGCTCTAAGACCTGTTTGTTGAACTTATTAAAAGGTTAGCCCCCGGCAGGGCCGCCGGATGCACAAGCTGGATAGTTACAAATTATTTACCAAACTTGTTAAACGTTTGGCCCCCGGCAAGCCTGCCGGAGGCTTTATTAACTGAAAGAGACAGACCATGAATATTACCTGGAGCCTCCCGGGCCATAGCGGTGGCGGAACGATTGATCAAGATGTATTAGAGACCCCCCTTCCTGCAGACAGGGATTATGACGAGGCGGGGCTCTGTTACGGGCACTATGTCCGTGCCGTTGAGTCTGTTCTTGAAAAGGACGGTGGCCAGGTGGTGACAGGGTTGTTGCACACCCTTTACGCTGAGAACCCGCCTGAGTTGCTCTCTATCCATGTGGCGATCCTGAAGCATGGGCACTTTTACCATCCGGCCTGCATGACACTTCACACCAGTGCCGGAGCGCACCCGTTTGTGATCAACCTGGCGGTGACCCCCGAAGGAGGGGCGTGTGCCGATCGGGAGTTTGCCCTTCTCGGAAAACTGGCAAAAAAAAGCGAGGCCCTTCCCCGGGTGCAGTCCCTGGAAAGCGTGATGGTGGACGGCCACAACGTGGTTCTCTTTTTTGGGGAGTGGTTTGAAGGGTTCCATGAGTTTCATCAGACGATGGGGACTGATGGGAATCAGGTGGTGGTGTGGGCAGGCCAGGATCACCACCTTGTTTCAAAGGGGGTGGAAACCTCTATCTACCGGCAGGCTGCTGAAATTCTGACCCGCCTTTACAACCCCCTCACCTTTGAGTTGGTGCAGCCCTGGCATCATGCTGCCGGAGATTTTGTGGTCAACATCGAATCGAAGCTGCCGGAGGTGAAGCTCATTACGGTGCGGCAGTACACCCCCATGGTCAATGTGGAAGAGGTGGAGGCTGAAGACCTGCTGGAGGGGGCCCTCTATTTTCTGATGATGCTCTCCATTCGAAACCGACTGGATCGCTATGACGGCATCGGGGAGGTGGCCTGGGTGGGAGATCATGGGGTCGCTGCGACCGTTGACGGGTTCTTTGACGGGTTGGCCGATCAAAATGATGTCGGCGGTCTGGAGGGGCCGTTTGGTGTGTGGGTAGAGAAGTACCTGGCCGCACACACCATTGATGATTTTCAGGAGACAGCCCTTGCGGTGATGTCGTCATTCAACCCCCGTGCATCGGAGATGGGGGTGCTCAAAGAGCACCTTGCGGTACATGTGACAGGTTTTTATCGCGTGATTAAGGGTCGAAATGAGAATTAGAAGGTAAAATTTTTCTGATTCATTTGTTCATTAAAATTGAATAAAGCTAGTCATATTTCGACTCTCGATATCATGAATGGTCCATTTTTTTGAATCAGAAACAAAAAAAATATAATTTATAATCAACAGCATATATTTGGATCGGAAATTTTTGTATAACCTATATCTTTCATGCAGAGGCGGGAGAAGCAGAGGTGAAACATGTTATCCGCAGGCTTCTTTCGTTTTTAAATCGATTTTGTGATCACATGTTGGATATCAATAATTCCCAACATGTTAACAGGGTAACGGTCATATCAAATATTGATTGTTGAAAAGGGATGCGATCGAGAGCTTCATGGAATGTAAAGCCTTAATAACCACGGGAAAAAGCTTTTTCATTGACAAGAAAAGGCAATAACTTTATACCATGGAGTTTGATAATAGGGTCATTGTAATTTTTCCGATAGAAATTGCATAGACAATAGCAGCTGGGACATTTGTTTTGGCTGTTATTTTATGTGGTTTAAGGTTTGAGTGACTTGGCAGCCAGATTCAGGTTGATAAGAATTTGATTTTGTCTTGTTGAGTTAAAATTATTTATTCAATGGAGGTAAGCCAATGGCAAAGCATGAAACCCCTTTGTTGGACGAGCTGGAATCCGGGCCGTGGCCAAGCTTTGTGTCCGACATCAAGCAGGAAGCTGAAGTCAGGGCAAAGAACGAAAAAGGAATCGACTTCCAGATTCCTGCGGATGCTTGCGACGATCTTCTCGGTCTTCTGGAGCTCTCTTTCAAAGATGGAACCACTCACTGGAAGCACGGCGGTATCGTTGGTGTTTTCGGTTACGGCGGCGGCATCATCGGTCGTTACAGCGACAAGCCCGAAGAGTTCCCCGGCTGTTCATCTTTCCACACCGTTCGTGTGGCTCAGCCCGGTGCGAAGTACTACACCACTGAGTTTCTGCGTCAGCTCATGGACCTCTGGCAGCTTCGTGGTTCCGGTCTCACCAACATGCACGGCTCTACCGGTGACATCGTTCTTCTCGGTACCACCACTCCGCAGCTGGAAGAGATCTTCTACACCCTGACCCATGATATGGATCAGGACCTCGGCGGTTCCGGGTCCAACCTGCGAACCCCCGCTGACTGTATCGGTCAGTCCCGTTGTGAGTACGCCTGCTACGACACTCAGGAGCTCTGCTACTTCCTGACCATGATGTACCAGGACGAACTGCACCGTCCCGCTTTCCCCTACAAGTTCAAGTTCAAGTTTGACGGTTGCCCCAACGGTTGCGTGGCCTCTATGGCCCGTTCCGACCTCTCCTTCATCGGAACCTGGAAAGACCAGATTCAGGTGGACCAGGCTGAAGTTGCCAAGTACGTTGACGGAACCAACCCCGCCAACGCCGGTGCACACAGCGGTCGTGACTGGGGTGCCTTCGACATCCAGGCTGAAGTTGTTGACCTTTGCCCCACCGACTGCATGGCTTATGTAGACGGCGAGCTCAAGATCTACGACAAAGAGTGTACCCGTTGCATGCACTGCATCAACGTTATGCCCAAGGCCCTCAAAATCGGCAAGCAGCGTGGTGTTTCCATGCTCGCCGGTGCCAAGGCCCCCATCGTGGACGGCGCTCAGATGGGTACCCTCGTGGTTCCCTTCCTCGAGATTGACCAGACCATGAACAAGCAGCTTGCTGATTTCGACACTGAAGAAGAGTGGATGGAGTACCTCGAAGAGAAGTACGAAGCCCTCACCGAAGTGATCGAGGCTGTTTGGGATTACTGGATGGAAGAAGGCAAAAACCGTGAGCGTCTCGGCGAGCTGATGATCCGTCAGGGTCTCCAGAAATTCCTCGAGAAGATCGGCCAGGAGCCCCTGCCCGTACACGTCGATCACCCGCGTACCAACCCCTACATCTTCTGGAAAGAAGACGAAGTAGAAGGTGGCTGGGACCGTGACATCAACGAATACAGAAAGCATCACGCACGCTAGGAGGGATATACCATGGCTTTTATTTCATCAGGATACGATCCCGAAAAACCGATGGAAGGTCGTATTACGGACATTGGCCCGAAGCACTACGACCAGTTCTATCCCGAAGTTATCAAGAAGAACAAAGGCAAGTGGAGCCACCACGAGATCCTCGAGCCCGGCATTCTTGTTCATGTAGCTGAGAACGGCGACGAGGTGTTTACGGTTCGTTGCGGCGGTGCACGTCTCATGAGTGCCACCCACATCCAGGAGATCTGCGACATTGCCGACAAGCACTGCGACGGCAAGCTGCGTTTCACCACCCGTAACAACATCGAGTTCATGGTTGACTCCAAGGACAAGGTAGACGCCCTCAAGGCTGATCTTGCCCAGCGCAAGTTCCCCGGTGGTTCTTACAAGTTCCCCATCGGCGGCACCGGTGCCGGTATCTCCAACATCGTCCACACCCAGGGTTGGATTCACTGCCACACCCCCGCCACCGATGCCTCCGGCACCGTTAAGGCGACCATGGACCAGGTTTTCTCTGACTTCCAGGACCACAGACTGCCCGCCAAGCTCAAGATCTCCATGGCTTGCTGTCTGAACATGTGCGGCGCGGTTCACTGCTCCGACATCGCCATCCTCGGTTACCACAGAAAGCCCCCAATCTTGGACCACGAGTACCTTGATAAGGTATGTGAGGTTCCCCTGGCTGTTGCTTCCTGCCCCACCGCGGCTATCAAGCCCGCCAAGGTAGAGCTCGCCAACGGTGAGACCGTTCAGTCTGTGGCTGTTAAGGACGAGCGTTGCATGTACTGTGGTAACTGCTACACCATGTGCCCCTCCATGCCCCTTTCTGATAAAGAAGGTGACGGCATCGTTCTGATGGCTGGTGGTAAGGTTTCCAACCGTATCAGCGCACCCAAGTTCTCCAAGGTTGTTGTGGCATTCCTGCCCAACGAAACCCCCAGATGGCCTTCCATGACCAACGCCATCAACAAGATGATCGAAGAGTACGCCAAAGGCGCCCGTAAGTACGAGCGTTTCGGTGACTGGACTGATCGTATTGGTTGGGAGCGATTCTTTGATGTGTGTGAGCTTGACTTTACCCACCACCTCATCGACGACTTCCGTGACGCGGCATACCAGTCATGGCGTCAGACCACTCAGTTCAAGTTCTAAGATCAACTGAGTATTCATCCATTTCGTATGGAAATGGATAATCCGCAGGGGCCCTTTCACGAGGGCTCCTGCTATATATTCGGAGGTACCCAATGGCATTAGATAAAGATGCAGCCAAAGAGGTCATCGTCGAGAAGCTGACCAAGAAATCCAAGACCAAGTCCAAGTTCTACTTGAAGGATTTCTATGCGTTTTTTCCCGAGGAGAAGCCCCGCGCAGTAAAGAACATCGTAAACGCTCTCGTTAAAGACGAGGTTCTCGAGTACTGGTCCAGTGGTTCCACCACCATGATCGGTCTCAAGGGTATGGGCAAGCAGGCCGGCGCAGAAGGCGAAGAATAATCGTCTTTTGTAGCTGAAGAGCTTTTCCAGCGTTATTTGTCTAAGACTCCCAAGTGCAGTGATTGATGAGATCTGAAAGAATCAGCAGTATCCCCGGAATTTTCATCTCCGCCCTCCGCGGCGGATCAGGGAAAACCATTCTATCCATCGGTATCACCGCTGCATTGAGGAGTCTTGGCAAACGCGTGGCTCCCTTTAAGAAGGGGCCCGATTATATCGATGCCGGCTGGCTCTCCCTGGCTGCCGGAAACCCCTGTTACAACCTCGATACCTACCTTATTGATCACGACACCGTGGTCAACTCCTACCTTACCAATACGTCAAAACTGGGTGCGGACATTGCCATCGTGGAGGGCAACCGCGGTCTTTTTGACGGCATTGATATCGACGGCAAAACCAGCACCGCAGAAACCGCCAAGCTCCTTCAGGCTCCTGTGATCCTCGTTCTGGACTGCACAAAGAGCACACGCACCATGGCGGCGGCTGTTTTGGGGTGCCTTCACTTCGATCCGGAGCTCACCATTGGCGGCGTGATTTTAAACCGCATTGCCGGGCCAAGGCACAAAAACAACCTCATCAACAACATCGAGCACCACACCGGCGTCCCCGTGATCGGTGCTGTTCCCAAGTTGAGGAGCCATGACTTTCCCGAGCGGCATATGGGCCTGGTTCCCACACCGGAACACGATTGGGCCTATGAGTCTGTGGGCAATGCCGAGAGGATTGTCCGGGACAACGTGGACGTGTCCCGCATCATCACTCTTTCCGAAACGGCCACGCCATTTGAGCGTTCCTGCCTGGTCCCCGAAGACCTTGGAGAGGTGAGTGAGGCGAGCCCGGTGATCGGCGTGATTCGGGATGCCTCATTTCAGTTCTACTATCCGGAGAATATCGAAGCCCTGGAAGCCGAAGGCGCACGTGTGGTGGAGATCAGTCCCTTGCGGGACACCGAGCTTCCCGAGGTGCTGGATGGCCTTTATATTGGGGGTGGTTTTCCGGAAACCCATGCAAGGGAGCTGGGAGAGAATGTTGCCTTCCGCGAGAGCATTCTTGCCAAGGTCAAGGAAGGGATGCCCCTTTACGCCGAATGCGGCGGGTTGATCTATATGGGAGAAGAGCTGGAGGTCGATGGCACAAGCTACCCCATGACGGGCCTGTTTCCCCTCTCTTTTTCAGTCTCTCAAAAACCCCAGGGCCACGGATATGTGGTGGCCGAGGTGACGGGGGAAAATCCCTTTTACGAGCTGGGAACCGAGATCAAAGGCCACGAGTTCCGCTACTCCAAAATCACCCGTTGGGACCGAGAAGAGAACGACACCGCCTTTACCATGGCCCGGGGCACCGGCATGGCCGATACCTTCGACGGCATCACAAAATACAACGCCCTGGCCACCTACACCCACATCCACGCCCTGGGAACCCCTTCCTGGGCACCCTCCTTTGTTTCCAAAGCCCTTCAATACAAAAAGCGATAGAAACCTGCCTCCGGCAGCCAGGGGATGATCCCCAGGTATGCGAATGCGACTTGGGTGTCGTTATTTGAATTGTCTCGCGTCCGCATTCGCGTGGTGTGTGATGGTCTGCATCATGTGTGGCAAGAGCAAGAGGCAATGGGGGTGATGTTAAACCCAATTATCTGTTATGCCAGTTCATGTTTGCGCTTTGACGTGTACCATCATTCGGCCAACGCCACATATTTCACCACTACGAGAGTTACGTACACGGGTTGTCTGTGCGTGATGGTGTGTACTATGCCTTGTGGGTTTGCAACTATTTACGAAACTATTCAGCCCTGCCTCCGGCAGCAAGGTGGGGGCACCTTGAAACCCTATGGCGAATGCGTTTACGGTACGGTAATGCAGCCATTTTCGACGCATTCGCGCGGAGGGTGAGACAATGCAATCGCTCTTGAAAATAGGACAGTTTCATTTTTTTTTGCGTAACGACGTATCCCCGCTTTCGTCTTCCCCGGCTGCCAGGGTAATCGGAAGCTTCAGGTAAACCATTATGGTATGTTTCATGGTCGTGCTGGCGAATCGAGTGACCGGGGATCCATGGTTGCAAGATGACACCGGTTGAAGCTCTTTTTGGCGGTTGGCTTTTACCGGACTAACTCCGGCGGGTCGCTTTTTGAAATGAGCCCCGAAAACTTTCCGGTTGCCGCTTCCTTAAACCAGAAGTATATGGTTTGCAACATCGGTAGATCAGATGATTAGCCTTTAAGACCTGTTTATCGAACTTTTTAAAAGTTTGGCCCCCGGCAGGGCCGCCGGAGGCATCTTTTCATGCCCGAGCGGACTATGTTTTTTCAGGTAAGATGAGACAATGGCGTGGGGGAAAGAAAAGCGGGGAACCCTTTAAAGAAAGGGTCCCCTTGGGGCTGACTTTTTAGACGTCAATCTGCTTGAAAACATCGCCCACCATACGAGGGCTCCAGAGCCCGCGTCCGGAACGTGTGGGTACCTTCTCTTTTAAGAAGATTGTGGCGATGCGGGTCTGGGTGACCCCCTCTTTTTTCAAGGTGGCCATCACCTCCATCAGCCGGTCCTTGTAGGCTCCCTTGTCGCTGGCATCCATGGAAGCCAGTTCCCGGGCAACGGCATCGAGATCGGTTTCCTCGGTTGCCTTTGACTCTGGGGCGGCTGTGGGGGGGACCACTTTTTCCACAGGTGCTTTCTTTGCTTCCACTGCGGGGGCAGGTTTTACTTCAGGCACTTTTGAGGCCGCGGGTTGAGCCACCGGGGTAGCGGGCTGAGCCGGTGCCTGGTTGCCCTGCATGGCAGATGAACGTTTTTTCTTCTGCTTGAGAAGCCACTGAGTGACCTGCTTGGGCTTTCGCGTGGTAACCGCCTTGAGTTTCATCTCCTTGCGGTACATCCCTGCATCCATCACGAGAATGGCGTGGGGTTCTGTCAGAACCGTGCCGGGAAGATCGGCACTTTCCACCGCCCATCCGTCGCTCTCCAACCAGTAATGCGTCTGTCCCTTCATGGGCCCCTTGCCGATGACTCCCTTAATCCAGACCCACCCTTTGTCGCTGTGGTTCTGAATGAGACCGCTCATGAGAGCCACACTGCGGTTCTGGCTCTTGTCGTCGATATGGTAGAGATTTTCGGCCATGATGGACTGGACGGCCAGTTCCATGCGTTCGGACTCCATGAGTTCTCCCAGAAGGGAGAGGGGCTTGCACGCTCTTTTTGACTTACCGGGTTTGAAAAGAACCCTGATCTTTACATCCTTCTTCAAAGGTCTCACTTCCTATCATAGCTTGCTGTGCGGTTGTTGCGAGGGCTTTACGGATAAAGCCGCGCAGAAGGAAATCATTTGTGGCGGGATTACGGGTGAGAACTTTCTCACGCTACCGAAAGAAAAATGCTTTCACTTCAAGATGATGGGTTTGAGGCATCCATACCATAAATTGCCGCAGGAAACAAAAAAAATGGGGGGCAAATGCCCCCCATTTCTTAAAAATCCCACCCCTTCTCTCTTTTAGACCTTGAAACGACCCACCAGGGAGGCCATTTCATCGGATAAATCTGACAGATTTTCAGAGTCCTTCTGAACGCGGGCACTGTTTTCTGAGAGAAAACGGGCCTTCTGATTCACCTCTTCGATATCGAGGGCAATGCTGTGGGTTTCATCACTGCTCTGACTGATCGTACGGGAGACATCCTCAATTCCCATGGATGTCTGGGCCACGTTATCGGCAATTTCACGGGTGGTGACCGATTGCTCCTCCACCGAGGCGGCAATACCGGAAACAATGTCGTTCACGTTGGAGATGATGGTGTCAATTTCAGCGATATCGCTGCTGGCCGTGTCTGTGGATGTCTGAATACCGCGGATGCGATCGGTAATCTCACCGGTGGCCTCCGCAGTTTGCCGTGCCAGCTCCTTGATCTCTCCGGCCACCACCGCAAATCCTTTGCCGGCTTCTCCGGCGCGGGCTGCTTCGATGGTTGCGTTGAGTGCCAGAAGGTTTGTCTGGTCGGATATTTCAGAAATGGTTTCGGTCACCACACCGATACCCCGGGCTGCTGCAGCCAGTTCCTCCACCCGCTTTGCCACACCGCTTGCCCTGGATGCGGCCTGGGTCGAGATCTCCCGGGCACGGCCGGAGTTATCGGCAATTTCGGAGATGGTGGCAGTCATCTCTTCAGCGGCTGAAGCGATCATGCCCGCTCCTGCCGAAGACTGGCTCATGGCGGCGGAAACTTCGCTCATATGTGTGTTGAGTTCGCCGGTGGAGGATGAGACTGAAACGGCTTTTTCACTCATCTCCCCGGAAGCGTCATTCATTTTCAGGGTAATGCCGGAAAGGTCGGTGGTGGACGCATCGAGTATCTCTGTTTTTTCGGCGATCTCTTTGATGAGATCCTGGAGTTTCCCCACAAAGGTGTTAAACCATTCAGCCAACTCTCCGATTTCATCCTGTGACTGAATGCGAAGTCGCATGGTGAGGTCCCCCTCC
>Ga0193955_1000656_pt1 | contig 18549 bp, 11 predicted proteins | sample BB_6_MG_FD_140343 | JGI IMG/M metagenome (GOLD analysis project Ga0193955, IMG submission 140343) | Microbial mat bacterial communities from the Broadkill River, Lewes, Delaware, United States - BB_6_MG | ecosystem: Environmental > Aquatic > Freshwater > River > Microbial mats | place: USA... | reverse complement strand
GAGGGTCATGAGGACAGCCTGTTTCATGTGGGCGGCCACCTCTTTTTTGTGGGCCAGGGGGGAGTAGTCGTGCTCGGAGTGGATGAGCAGGACGGGGCAGGTGATGTTGTGGAGCCTCTCCATGACGCTCCAGTTTTTGAGTGCTTTTAAGGCGGAAAGATAGGCGCGCCTTGGGTTCTCGGCCCAACGTGATTCAAGGGTCTTCCGAAGGTGATCCATTTCCGGTTTTGGGAAAACATGTTGGGCGATAAGCTTTCCCATGCGCTTTGGGCCGAAGAGGGCGGAGATGAGGAGGCGGCTGTAGTAGAAACGCTTCTGGGCAAAGGTCTTCACCGGTACGACGGCGCTCATGTTGGTGATTACAATGGAACGCAGGAGGTGTTTGTAGTCCAGGGCCAGGTGGTAAGCGACGGCACCGCCCATGGAGAGGCCCACCACATGGGCCGGCTCTTTTACGACTTGTTTGAGGAATGCCCCCACGTCTTCTGCAAACAGCTCGATGCTGTAGGGGCCTTTGGGCTTGTCGCTCCGGCCGTGGCCCCGAAGGTCAACGGTGATGACCCGGAACCTGCCGGAAAAGGCATCGATCTGGTACTCCCAGTCCCGAAGGCTGGAGCCCAGGCCGTGGATAAAGAGAATGGGCGGGCCATCTCCATGGGTTTCGTAGTGCATGGAGATGCCGTTGACGGTCGTGTGCGGCATGGTGGGGTCTCCGTGGGTTCGCGAATGCTTTAAAAATGCCTCCGGCGGCAAGGTGTGCCACCTTGAAAGCAGGTTGCGAATGCTCCAACCCTCGTTCCTCGGGTACGTCGCATTCGCTGACGGGCTGCGCCCGTGAACAATCACTGTGGCTGTGCCACCTTTTTCGTGCATTTCGTTGTTTAACCTGAAAATTGAGACCTGCAATCTATCAAGGTGGTTTTCTTGCCGGTATTAAGCGGAATGGTTACACCGTATCAATCATAAATCAATGCGGTTGGAAGGGGAAGAGGGCAGCCAAAAAGAAAGCCCCCTGGTGCGGACCAGGGGGCTTTTTCTGTGCAAAAAGGGGGGCGCTGTGACTACATCATGGTGTTGCCGTTGATGATGACATGGCCATCTTTTACGGTGGCTTCGGTGCGGTAGTATTTTCCGTCGGAGACGATAAATCCCTGATCCATGAGCTGCATCAGCTTGCCAAGGTCCATGAAGGTGTTGAGAAAGGCCTTGGGCAGGGCCGCCTCAAACTGCACGTCCAGGGCCTGGATGATGAGGACCATGGAGGGGAGGTTGGCGGCTTTTTCTCCAATGACAGCGGCGTAGCCGGTGGCGGAGAGGGTCTCATCCTTGGCGGTTCCGAGGCTCAGGGTCTCCAGGGTGAGTTTGGGGTCTCGCTTCAGGATTTCGGGCAGAAGTTCCATCATCTTACCCATGATCATCATGCCGTACATCTCGGAACCCATATCATCAGCGTTAGCGGTGGCCTCGTTGATGGTGTCTTTCAGGGTTTCCATGGACTCCTTGTCCAGGTTGTCCAGTTTGACGTGGAGTTTGGCCGGGGCATAGGTAAGGTCGTTCACCGACAGGGTGTCAAATCCGGACTCGAGTGCCGAGTTGTATACCTCATCAAGCTCGAGGTTTGATCCGGACAGGTAGAATTTGTCGAGGTTGAAGTGAATATTGGACTCCTCGCTGTCCATGGCGATTTTGTCGATGTCGTACCGTGCGCTTGAATCTCCACCCTTTTTGTATGCTGTCAACATCACAGAGTTGATGGCAAACTCTTCGGTTTCACTCTCGACGACGGTGAAGGAAGGCATTTCAGCTTTGAAGTCGAAATCCTTTGTACCCCAGTTGAAGGTGCCGGCGCCATTCATGCCCGAGAAGTTGAGTTCTGCGGGCTGTGTCTCGCTCTCAATGGTCTTGGCAAAGGCCGCGATGCTGTAAACACTGGAGATCATTTTGTTGAAGCCGATGACGCTTTCCATCTCAAAGGGAGGAAGCTCTTTGACCACGGCATTCATCTCCTCGTCCTCACCGGTGGGCTCGATCCAGAGGGTGGAGGTATCAAAGGCCAGCCCCAGGGGGGCACCGGAGGAGAGAGCACTCCAGAAGACGGGACCATGGATGATCACGCTTTTGTAGCGAAGTTCTAAGGGAATGTCCTCTTCTATGGTTGTGATGCCGATGGTGCCGGTGATGGTGGAGGAGAACCAGCCCCTCTGGTAGTTCAGGTTCGTGAGGTCCAGAGTGGGGTTTGTCTGGAGAGTCTCTTCAGTGACCTGCTCGTAAAAGGTCTGTACCTGCTTACCGACGTACCATGGGGAGCCCATGAGAAGAATAAGGACGAGAACGATAATGCCACCGAGTGCTTTTTTCATAAAATCTCCGTGAGATATGTGTCAGGGGGTTCGAGTTTGAAATGATAGGTAAAACAAAGATATCAATATATATCAGTAAATGTATGCGAGTAAAATAAAAAAGGAGATGGGCTGTGTAATAGTCGTTGATTGTGCGAAGGAAAAACAGCATCTTGATAGGAGTTCTTAGGGGTTTACATTGTGCTTGTTGACCAATATGGTGCATTCAGTTAGGTGGTAGATAAACCGATATGTTTTGACGATGGTCGTCAGTGAAGCCGCCGGGCAGGGCCTTCATGGGGGAGGGGCAAATCGTATGAAGGATGGCATTGTGGTGTTGGGACGGGTGCTTCTGATCTGGTGCATTCTGGCGGGGAGTGCCCATGGGGCCTCGTATACGGTTGCACCGGCAGAGGCCTGGATTGAGTACCGGGCGGCAAGCCTGGGGGCAACGGTACCAGATAACGATATTTCAAGCGGTGTGTACTACCTCCTTCTGGACCGGCAGATCAGAAAGGAGCATGGGGCGATTTCAGACTATCGTCACCAGGTCAAGCGCGTTGTGAATCAGCAGGGGGTGGACCGCAGTGCGACCCTCTCCATTGATTTCGACCCCGGGTACCAGAGTCTTGTGCTCCACAAAGTGACCCGCCACCGGGATGGTGAGGTGAGCGACCTCCTGAAAACCTCGGACGTGAAGCTGCTCCACCGGGAAGAGGAGATGGAGTACCGCATTTACAACGGCATGCGAACTCTGAACCTTATTTTTAAGGACATTCGCGTTGGCGATACGGTGGAGTACAGCTATACAATCACAGGAGAAAACCCCAGTTTTTACGGCAAGCTTTACCGATCTCTTTACCTCGGCTGGTCCGTGCCGGTGCACACCTTTCGGGTTCGTATCAGCGTCCCCCGGGAAGAGCCTCTCTATCACAAAATATTCAACAGCGAATTACGTCCAAAGGAGACCCTTGATACCTCCATGCATCATCTGGAGCTCCTCATCTCTCCGGTGCCGGGGTATCGATTTGCCGGTGAGACGCCTCGCTGGAGCGACCCCTACCCTTCAATCCAGGTGAGTCAGGATGCCGCCTGGAAGGATGTGGTGAACTGGGCCGTGGAGCACCACCAGCGCACACAGCCATTGGCGGAAGCCTTGCGTGGGCGGATTGAATCCATCAAGCTGAGCGCAAAGACCCCTGAAGAGCGAATCGTTAAAACCCTGGAGTTCGTTCAGGATGAGATTCGTTACCTTGGGATAGAGATCGGGGAGGGTTCGCATGTGCCCACCGATCCGTCGGTGATCTATGAACGCCGGTTCGGGGATTGCAAGGACAAGTCACTGCTCTACTGCACCATGCTTCAAGAGATGGGGATCAAGGCCTGGCCAGTTCTTGTGAGCACCTGGCAGCGGGACAAGGTGACCCGCCGCATACCTTCCCCGGCGGCCTTTAACCATGTGATCACCGCCGTAGAGCATGGGGGGCAGCTCTTCTGGTTTGACCCGACCGCGACCCATGAACGGGGGCGCCTTGATGTGCGGACCCAGGCGTATTACGGCAGGGGGCTCATTATCCGGCCCGGAGAGGACTCGTTTACCAGGATTATCCGGCCCGAAAGGTCCGTCCCTGATCGTCAGGTGTTCATGAATTTTGATCTGGGCAGCGGCGTGGATGAACCGGCACGGTTGACCGTTCGAACCATCATGACCCACGGGGTGGCCAATGATTTTCGTTATTCGCTGGAGAAAAAGAGCCGTTCCGGGATGGAAGAGCATTTACGGGATTACTACACCTCCGTCTATTCCAGCATAGACGTCGAGAAACCGTTCGAGGTTTCTGACGATGAGATGAGAAATGAGATTATTCTGCTGGAACATTACACCATTCGCGACTTCTGGGAACATGAGGGAGACTCCCTCTATGGGGCTGACCTCTACCCCAGGGAGGTGGGGGGATGCCTTGACACCCCGCGGGTCGTGAAACGGGACGTGCCCTTCAGGCTGACACACCCGACTCACCTTCGCCTCCTCACCACCTGTACCCGGACTTCCGGATGGGATGTCTCTCCAGAAAAGTTCCATAAAGAGAACAAGGCCATGGCTTTTGACTATAACGTCACCACCTCAGGCGAAAAGCTGATTCTCTATTACGATTATCGCTCCACCTCAGATCATGTCGCACCGGATGATTTGCCAGAGTACATCAAGGACGTTGACATGATTCGGGACACCATCGATTTTTCCATTGTTGTTTCAACGGCAGATGAGGAAGAGGAACTCCCCTCGTTTTGGGGGCGGCTCCCCGAAGGGGCCGGGCCTTTCTCAGCCGGTGTCGGGGTGGGGGTTATTATCAGCTTTTGTCTTGCAGGCATTGCTGGCTGGGTTCGCAGGGGCCGCCGTGCGGCGACGCGTGAGGTATTCAGGCCGGGTGTGTGACCGAGGCTTCTTGAAAGCTTGTGGCGGGTTTGATAATCTTAAAAAAAAACGTAACTATTTAGCTTGTGCCTCCGGCGGCCCTGCCGGGGGCTAAACTTTTGCCTGGTCTGAAAGAGTGGGTTTACCAAACAGGTCTTAAAAAATGCCCTTGAACGAATTCAGTTTTAAAGGCGGATGTGATTTGACCCGAGGAACGAGGGGCAAAGCGCATCCGCAACCTGCTTTCAAGGTGGCACACCTTGCCGCCGGAGGCATTTTTGGGGGAGCTGAATAAGCAGTTGTTTCTGGTGCAGGTGCTGGTCTGGATTAGTTAACCATGAAAAAAAACAGGACACCATGGGACGTAAAGCTACCGAACATTTTAAAGTGTGCCCCTGTTGTGGTGAAGTCTGGCGTTGCCGCAGTGACTTCATTAAGGACAACTCACTCTATCTCAATGGGTACATGGCGGATTTCAATGTGCTTGAGAAGGGGCTTTTCTACTTTACTCACCTTGTGGAAGGGTGCCGTTCGACCCTTGTGGTTCATGCCAGCCATTTTCTGGATCTTTACTCCGGCACACGGTATACCGAAAAAAACAGTGGCCGGGACGACTGCCCGGGCCACTGTCATAACAGGGGGCACCTGGAGCGATGCAGTGCCATCTGTGAGTACGCCTTCGTACGCGAGGTGATTCAGATTATCTTGAAATTGAAGAAACAGCCCGGTGAATCCTTTGATCCCGACATGGTGAACTTACCGTGGCAGGAGGAGGACCACCTCTGATCAGGCGCGTCGCCTCTTGAACGCCACCGCACCCATTCCTGAAAGAATCTTCCAGACCGTTTTATAGACATTTTCATCGGGCCTCGGGTCCCTGCCCATGCCAAGGTAGCGCATCTGATTTTCGTACCAGGTGATCTCCAGCATGGCGATACGGTCGATGAGTTTGATCCCGGTGGAAAGCGGCTTGATGGAACTGATGAAAGGGGTGCCGGAGAGGACCTTGTTCGGCAGCTCCGGGTCCACCACCAGGGGTCTTGCCAGGCCCACCATGGATACATCCGTTTCTGACAGGGCCGCTTCCATCATCTCTCCGGTTCGAAAACCGCCGGTGAGGACAATGGGCGTGGTCACGGTCCTGGCCGCACGGTCCGCAAACTCAATAAAATAGGGGGATGCTTTTTTTCGGCCTCTGCCATCTCCCATCATGGCCGGGGCTTCGTAGTTGCCCCCGGAGATCTCCACCAGGTCGATTCCTTCCTCAGAAAGAGCCGTGATCACGGTCAGGGCTTCCTCTTCAGTAAATCCATTCCGTTTGAAATCTGACGAATTGATCTTTATCCCCACGGGAAACTCCGGGCCGACCTCATTTCGGATTGCGCGGTATATTTCCAGAACGAAACGCATGCGACCGCTTATGTCTCCGCCCCAGCGGTCGCTGCGGTGGTTGTAAAGGGGGGAGAGAAACTGGCTGACGAGATAGCCGTGGGCCCCGTGGATCTGCACTCCGGTGAACCCGGCACGCTTGACGGTCCCTGCAGCCTTGGCAAACCGGTCGATGATCTCGAGGATCTCAGCTTCGGAAAGGGCTCGGGGGGTATTGAACGCCCGTTTCAGGTCGGAAGTGTAGGGGATCGCTGAAGGCGCCACAGGCTCCGGAGAAAGAAAAGACGGGGATTGACGCCCCGGGTGGTTGAGTTGCACCCAGATGTGGGCGCCGCCTTTTTTGCCGCTCTCGGCCCATGTGGCAAGGGGCTCCACGTGACGGTCGTCTTCGATGACCACATTGTTGGGTTCCCCCAGGGCGCGGCGGTCCACCATGACGTTGCCGGTGACGAGAAGGCCGGTGCCCCCTTGGGACCAGCGTTCGTAGAGACGGGATAGTTCAGGCGTGGGCCCGTGCTTGCGGTCTCCCATGATTTCACTCATGGCTGACTTCAGGATGCGATTTTTGAGAACAGCTCCGCAGGGGAGGGTGAGTGGGGCGGCGAGGGGATTGACGTCTGTCTTCATGGGGCTCTCCCTGTCAGGTGGGTTGAAGCTCAAGGTTGTTGTCGGACGTATTTCAAAAGTAATCCCGATATCGGTAAATGCAAGGTGGCATTGGGGGCATCAATACCCTTTGTCTGGGATACTGCATGGGCAAAAGTCGCGGTGGTGAGGGCAGGGGGGGCTTCGGTGCTTTCTCTTTTCATTATGACACGTTAAAATGAGAGTTGTTTTTGCCTCAGGTGGAACTGTCGTCGGCGTCCCTCAACTCAAAGATGATTTCGGTGTTATTCCGGTGAAAATCAATCGTACTCAAGAACCATTTCTTGAGTAACCACGAAGAACACGAAGCGCCCTTCGGGCTCCACGAAGGGGGTGACGCAACCTCAACGGATAGTCACGGGCTCCGCCCGTCAGCGAATGTGATCGACCTGAGGAACGAAGGTCGGGAGCATTCGCGAACTTGGGGTGCAGGGGGTGGCAAAGCCACTGTAGCTAAAGCCCCCTGTCCGCCGGAGGCAATGCTTTTCGCTCTGTGGTTTTTCAACCAAGATTATGGAAGGCACCCATGAACCATGCCCACCACCACCATGTTCTGTCGGGAAGTCGCCTTGGGCTCACCGTTGCCTTGAATGTGGTCATCACGGTTGCCCAGGTGATCGGGGGCCTTCTGTCGGGGAGCCTCTCCCTTCTCTCGGACGCCCTTCACAACGCCAGCGATGTGGTGGCCCTCATCATCAGCGCCATCGCGGAAAAGCTCATCACCCGAACCTCCACCCCGGAGAAAACCTTTGGCTACAGGCGGGCCGGAGTTGTGGCCGCCATGATCAACAGCGTCACCCTCATGGCCATTGCTTTGTTCCTCGTCAAAGAGTCCGTGATGCGTTTGATCAACCCTGTGCCCATCTCCGCAGGTCCGGTGATCCTGCTGGCCATTTTAAGCATCGGGATCAACGGTCTTTGCGTTTTGCTCTTAAAAGACGAAGCCGAAGGAAGCCTGAATATCCGGTCAGCCTCCCTGCACCTCTTTACGGATATGATGACCTCCGTGGCTGTTCTGGCTGGCGGCATCGCAGTGGCCCTCTTCGGGGTGAATCGCCTCGACACCCTCCTCTCCATGGGAATCGCACTCTACCTGATCTATGCCTCCTGGGACCTCGTCATGCAAAGCCTCTCCGTTCTCATGCAGTTCACCCCGCCCCATATCGACGTCTCGGACGTGGAAAAAGCCATGCTCGAAGAAAAAGAGGTCCGGAACATCCACCACCTCCATATCTGGCAACTCACCGATAAAGATATCCACCTTGAAGCCCACGTCGATTTTCATGACGACCTCCCCTTAAGCAGCGTCGGCGACACCCTTAAAAAGATCGAAGAGACCCTCCACCACCGGTTCCATATCACCCACGTCCTCCTTCAGCCTGAACTCGAGGTCTGCGAAGACAAAGAGCTCATCGCAGACGCTACCTGCCGAAGTAAAAAGCATAAGCATTGAGACAAAGGTTGATTGCCTCCGGCGGCCAGGGGATGATCCCCTGGACCCCATATGGCGAATGCGCAAGGGGGCTCGCCACATGAGGTACCTCGCTTCCGCATTCGCGCGGAGTGTGAAGAAAGGCATCGTGCATTACAAGTCCATGAGCTGTAGGGGGGGCAGGACCGGGTACTGCCGAGGAGCAGTCTAAATGTGATTTCGTTGAATGCATGTCGTTGTCTCCATAGCTATGAGAGCTTGTGGTAACGCATGAACTATCTTTAGATTTGGAGGCGGGCGCAGCCCGCTGCGAACGCCATTGCGAATTACCCCGAGGAACGAGGGGCAAAACGCGATGGCAATCCGCTTTCGAGGTGGCTCACCTCGCCGCCGGAGGCACAAAACAAAACGGGGCGGCCGGTATGCGCAGGATTATTTGTCCTGATAAGCCCCAGCCGAATAGGTGAGCTCGTAGCTGTGGGAGTAGATCTCGATGATGTTGCCGAAGGGATCTTCGCAGTAGACCATGCGGTAGGGTTTTTCGCCGGGATAGTATTCTCTGACGGGCATTCGCTGCTTGCCGCCATTGGCAACGATCTTTGCGGCGAGCCCTTCCACGTCAGGATCCTGGACGGAGAAGTGGAACACCCCTGTTTTCCAGAATTCGAAGTTGTCTTCCGGCTTTTCCGCATTGGCAAACTCAAAGATCTCCACGCCGATTTTGTCGCCGGTGGCGAGGTGGGCGATTTTAAACTTTCCCCAGCCCTTGCCGAAGACGTCGTCGCACATGATGCCGATGGCCGAATCGTCGGAGACGATCTCCGTCGGGGGCATGATCACGTACCAACCTAAGGTTTCGGTGTAAAATTTGACTGCTGCTTCCAGATTGGTGACGGAGATGCCGATGTGGGAAAATGTTCGTGGGTATGTCATGGTATGTTTCCTTATTTGATTGTTTGATTGTATGTGTTGTTATTCAGGGATAATATAGTGGCGTTTTTGAGGCGGGGCAATCAGGCACTTTCCGGGGAGCTGCGCACCTTTTGGTATGAATTGAGGAACGACGGGCGTCTGACGGGAGAATTTTTTTTATGGTGTTATGGAAGGACAAAACGTACCGCTGTCCGGTGGAAGTGACCATCGATATCGTGGGTGGCAAATGGAAGTGCCTGATCCTGTGGCACCTGCACGAGGGGACGATGCGGTTCAAGGAGCTGGAACGAATCGTTCCCGGGGTGAGCCAGAAGATGCTGACCCAGCAGCTCAAAGAGATGGAGAAAGACGGTCTTCTTACAAAAAAAGTCTACCCGGAGGTTCCGCCCAGGGTGGAATATTCCCTTACCGAACGCGGGCACAGCCTATTTCCCATCCTGGAGCTTATGCATAAGTGGGCCTTGGATGAGCTTTCATTAGAAGAAACGTGACCTATTCCGTCCAAAGTTAAGAAAACGTATCCTGCAGCTAAGACACTTGTGGCTCGGTACGTACCAACCACCAGCATGTGAGGCGGGCGCAGCCCGCGACAAACGCCCCTGCGATTTTCCCTGAGGAACGAAGGGGAAAGCGCAGGGGCAATCAGCTTTCGAGGTGGCTCCACCTCGCCGCCGGAGGCATGTTTTTTTTTCCGGCTACTTAAGAAGGAGGATTGCTTACGATGCTTATGCTGCAGAGTCTGTTTGGTCTTCTGGTGTTGACGGGGATTGCCTGGGGTGTGAGTGAGGATCGGCGTGCGCCTCAGGTGAGGAATATTGCCATCGGATTGGGGTTGCAGTTTCTGTTGGCTCTGCTGTTGCTCAAACTTTCGGTCTTCCGGGAGTTTTTCATCATGCTCAATGGGGCCGTTCTGGCACTTGAAGCGTCCACCCAGGTGGGGACGGGGTTTGTTTTCGGGTATCTGGGGGGAGGGCGCCTTCCCTTTGAGATGACGGCACCCGGTGCTGACTTTATTCTCGCCTTTCGCGCCCTGCCCATCCTTGTTGTCATGAGCGCCTTGTCCGCCCTGCTTTTTTACTGGCGCATCCTCCCGAAAATAGTCAACGGCATCGCCTGGCTTCTTGAACGCAGCATGGGCGTCGGTGGGGCGCTTGGACTGGGGGCCGCGGCCAACGTCTTTGTCGGGATGGTGGAATCCCCCCTTCTTATCCGTCCCTACCTTGCAAAGCTCAGCCGAAGCGAGCTCTTTGCCATCATGACCTGCGGCATGGCCACCGTGGCCGGCACCGTCCTGGTTCTCTACGCCAGCTTTATCGGCCCCGTCATTCCTGGGGCCCTGGGCCATATCCTCACCGCTTCTCTTATCAGCATCCCCGCCGCCCTTATGGTGGCACGACTCATGGTCCCCGAAACCGGGGACAGAACCTCAGGGACCCTTCCCCCTGACCAGGCAGCATCCAGCAGTATGGATGCCATTACCCAGGGTACTTCATCCGGGTTGTCTCTTTTCCTCAATGTCATTGCCATGCTCCTTGTGCTGGTGGCTCTGGTTCATCTCGTGAACCAGATCATTGGACTGCTCCCTGATATCGGCGATGCCCCTCTCACCCTCCAGCGCATCCTGGGCTGGCTTATGGCCCCCGTGGTGTGGCTCATGGGCATTCCCTGGGCCGAAGCCCAGACCGCAGGCAGCCTGATGGGCGTAAAAACCATTCTCAACGAACTCCTCGCCTATATCGAACTCGCCAACCTCCCCAAAGGTGCCCTCTCACCACGCAGCCAGCATATCATGACCTATGCCCTTTGCGGCTTCGCCAATTTCGGAAGCCTTGGCATCATGCTGGGCGGTCTTCATTCCATGGTGCCCGAACGCCGGGAAGAGATCGTCGGTCTGGGCCTGAAGTCCATCGTTTCCGGGACAATTGCTACCTGCATGACCGGCGCCATGGTGGGGATCATGATGTAGCAAGGTGGGGCACCTTGAAACCCTGTGGCGAATGCGAATAGGCTGTTGCTATGCAACGTGCTTAGCGTCCGCATTCGCGTTATGTGCAATGGTGAGCAGCATGCGTGACAAGCGCATGGATGATGGGTGCTTCAATGGAATTCCAACGGTTGATTTAGGGCGGAGTAACTCTGGGTGCGAAGCCACTGTAAGAAAAAACACCTCTAAGGCTGGTTTGCACATGCTTTCAGCCCCGTACGTCGGGCTGATCACATTTGCTGACGGGCTACGCCCGTGAACTGCGCGGCCCATTTTATAAAAAAGAGTCATGACATTTATCTGAAGCCGGCTTTATCCCTCCCCATTCTACACGTGGTTGCATTGCGAATAGTTGTTGACGGATATCGTTTGCCAGCGTATGAGATTGTTATATTTACTGAGGAAGGAAATCAATAAAGTTGTGTGTTGTCAGGTGGCTATGTTTCTCTCTTTTACTTCTTTTTGTTGTGTGGGGCTGGTGTTTGAAGGTTGTTTACTTTTGTGAGTAAACAAGAGCTCGCATATTTAATTTTTGCCTTTAAAAGTATTGTCTTGAATACTTGATGCGCCTGTAAAAAAGCGTCCAAAGCGCGTGCATCATTATGACCCGTTACGCGGTGTCTGAGCCACAACTTACCGTATTTAATGCCGTTTGATCTACACTTCGAAGCGCCATCATCACATCAGATTCAGGGTTTTATGAACAAGGAGGCCACTTTTTTGTCCTCCTTAATGGGGACAGGTATTGAAGGTCACCCATCTTTGGGTTTTCCTTAAGATGTGTGTGCGTTATGTGGTGGTGGGTGTTGAAAACCATGCGCTGAACAGGAGAAAATGATGGAGAAGAAAAGGCTGTCACACCCATTTAATGCCAGTTTGGAACCCGGGCCCATCCACAAGAACAAGGTGGTGACGGCAGAAGAAGCCGTGGAAATCGTCCAGGACGGCGATGTGATCGGGCTCGGCGGGTTCGTCGGGAGCGGTTTTGCCGAAGAGATCGCCATCGCCCTGGAATCGCGATTTTTGAACACGGATAACCCCAGGGACCTGACCGTCTATTTTGCGGCAGGCCAGGGCGACGGCAAAGACCGTGGGGCCAATCACCTTGCCCACGAGGGGATGATTAAGCGGGCCATCGGCGGGCACTGGGGGCTGATTCCCAAAATGCAGAAGCTGGCCATCGACAACAAGATCGAAGCCTACAACTTTCCCCAGGGCTGCCTGGCCCACATGCTGAGAGATGCCGGTGCGCACAAGCCGAGGACCATCACCCGTGTGGGGCTCGGGACCTATATCGACCCGCGGAACGGCGGGGGAAAGATCAACGAACGAACCACCGAGGAGCTGGTGGAACTTGTTGAGTTCGACGGCAAGGAGTATCTTGCCTACAAAACCCAGCCCATTGACGTCGCCATCATCCGGGGCACCACGGCCGACTTGGACGGAAACATCAGCATGGAGAAAGAGGCCTTGACCCTCGAGAGCCTCTCCCTTGCCATCGCGGCGAAAAACAATGACGGGTTTGTCATTGTCCAGGTGGAGCGCATCGCCGGGAAAGGGGCGCTGCGGCAGCGGGATGTGAAAATTCCGGGGATCATGGTGGACTGCGTGGTGGTGGCAACCAGTGCAGAAAATCACATGCAGACCTTTGACGTCCCTTACAACCCCGCCTTTGCCGGGGAGTTCCGGGTTCCCCTCTCCTCAATCAAGCCCCTTCCTTTAGACGAACGAAAAATTATAGCCCGAAGGGCCGCCTTTGAGCTGATTCCCAACAGCGTGGTGAACCTGGGCATCGGCATGCCCGAAGGGGTGGCAAATGTGGCGGCCGAAGAGAACGTCTTTGACTACATGACACTGACGGCAGAGCCCGGGGTGATCGGAGGCATTCCGGCCGGTGGCTTGAGTTTCGGTGCTGCTGCCAACGTGGATGCCATAATAGACCAGCCCTATCAGTTTGATTTTTATGACGGCGGTGGCCTTGACTTCACCGTTCTGGGACTTGCCCAGGCAGACCAGGGGGGCAACCTGAATGTCAGCAAATTCGGCCCTCGACTTGCCGGGTGCGGCGGTTTTATCAACATCAGCCAGAACTCCAAGAAAATAGCCTTTGTGGGCACCTTTACCGCCGGCGGCCTGAAGGTCTCCGTGGCCGACGGGAAGCTCCGCATCGATCAGGAGGGGAAGGTGAAAAAATTTGTTGATGCCGTGGAGCAGATCACCTTTTCAGGAAAGATCGCAGCGGAAACCGGGAACCCGGTCCTCTATATCACCGAGCGGTGCGTTTTTGAGCTCTCCTTAGAGGGGCTGGTGCTGACGGAGATCGCGCCGGGAATCGACCTTGAACGGGATATCCTGGCACAGATGGATTTTGAGCCCGTGATCAAGGGAGAACCCAGGCTGATGGACCCAAGTCTCTTCAAGCCAGAGCCCATGGGGCTTAAGGCAAAGCTTCTCTCCATTCCCATTGAACAGCGCCTGGTATATGACGCGGAACAAGGGGTGTTCTACGTTAACTTCGAAGGCCTCTCCGTTCGGACCCGTGATGAAATTCGCCAGATAGAAGAGCGGGTGGCCTCCATCCTCTCCCCTGTGGGCGCGAAGGTAAAAGCCATTGTCAACTACGACAACTTCGACATCTCCTCAGAGCTTATCGATGAGTACATGGACATGGTGAAGGCCTTGATGAATCGCTTCTACAGCGATGTGACGCGCTACACCACCAGTACTTTCATGCGGATGAAGATGGGAGACTCCCTGAAAGCAAGAAACCTCTCCCCCCATATCTATGAAACACTCTCTGAAGCCTCGGCGGCTCTGGAGTGATGGGTTGTAACCAACCACCTTGCCTTCTATGGTTAAAATTTGGAAAAACATGCCTCCGGCGGCAAGGTGTGCCACCTTGAAAGCAGGTTTCGAATGCGCTTCGCCCCTCGTTCCTCGGGGCAAATCACATTCGTTTTTGATTTTAGTGCAAACCTGACGTCAGGGACTAAACCTGTTTGTCAAACTTTTCAAAAGTTTGGCTCCCGGCAGGGCCACCGGAGGTAACGTTAAGCGTTTTGCGTCCGGCGGCGAGGTTGGGGCAACTCGAAATCTTATGGCGAGTACGATCGGTAAATCAACACCTTCGAATGAATCGAAATAGACCTCAAAACCTGTTTATCCAACTTTTCAAAAGTTTGGCCCACGGCAGGGCCGCCGGAGGCACCGTTTTTTTTATATCTTTGATTTTTGCGCAGGCCCTAATTTGTTCGGACTAAGGAGGGAGTATATGCTTGGTGTTGTCGGGATTGTTGTCTCACTTCTCTTACTGATGTATTTGGCCTACCGGGGCATTACGGTGCTGATCCTGGCTCCTTTGCTGGCCTTACTGGCGGCTTCTTTTTCAGGGGATATCCCTTTGTTAGCGGGGTATACCGAGGTTTTTATGGAAGCCTTCGCGGGGTACGCAAAGGCCTTTTTTCCCCTTTTTCTTCTGGGGGCGATTTTCGGGAAAATCATGGATGATTCCGGGGCGGCCAAGTCCATTGCCCTGTTTATCACGGGAAAACTTGGCAGCGACAAGGGAATCCTGGCCGTGGTTCTCTCCTGTGCCATCCTCACTTATGGTGGGGTGTCGCTTTTTGTGGTGGCCTTTGCCGTCTTTCCCATCGCTGCGGCGCTCTTCAGGGAAGCGGATATTCCGAAACGCCTGATCCCCGCCTCAATCGCCTTGGGAGCCTTTACATTCACCATGACGGCCCTGCCCGGTTCTCCCCAGATCCAGAACGCGATTCCCATGCCCTATTTCGGCACCACGGCCTTTGCCGCTCCGATTTTAGGGTTGATCGGTGGCGCCATGATGTTCAGCCTGGGAATGGTGTGGCTCGGTTTCAGGGCCAGAAAAGCCGTGGCCAAGGGAGAAGGGTATGGCGATCACAAGGAAGAGGACGTCAAGGCCCTCGACAAAGCCAGCCTGCCAGGCATTATCCCCGCGGCACTTCCCATCGTCATCGTTATTATACTCAACTTCCTTCTGATCAAGTTCGTGTTTGACGATATGGAGGCCGCTTACCTTGCGGACTACGGAACCACCCTCTCCAGGGTGAAGGGGCTCTGGAGCATCATCGTCTCCCTTACGGTGTCCATTGTCATCTCGGTGATTCTCTACTGGAAGTATTTTGAGGATGTGAAAAGTTCGCTTAACAAAGGGGCCATCGGCTCCCTTCTCGCCATTGCAAACACCGCCTCGGAGGTTGGCTACGGCAACGTGATCAAGGCCTTGGCAGCGTTTGCCATGGTCAAGGCGGCCATTCTGGCGATACCTGGGACACCGCTCCTCTCCATAGCCGCCTCCACCAGTATTCTTGCCGGGATCACCGGTTCTGCCTCCGGCGGCATGAGCATTGCCCTTGCCGCACTGGGGGATGTGTATATGCAGAAAGCAGCTGCTGTGGGCATCAACCCGGAAGCCTTTCACAGGATTGCCGCCATGGCCTGTGGCGGGATGGACACCCTGCCTCATAACGGGGCCGTCATCACCCTCCTCGGCATCTGTGGCCTCACCCACAGGGACTCCTACGCAGATATCGGTGTGGTGACCGTTTTGATTCCCCTTGTGGCCACCGGCGTGGCCATCGTTTTTGCATTGTTTGGGGTATTGTAGGGGGAGAAAATATGCCTCCGGCGGCGAGGTGGGGGCACCTCGAAACCCGGTGGCGAGTGCGCGTTGTGTCTCGTAACTTCGAGTACTTTCCTTTTACATTTGCGAGGAGTGTAAGGCGAGGGCGCCACGTATCTCAAGGTCTTGAGATGTCGGTGCTTTAGTGTCAAACCCACAGTGAAATAGGGCTAACGTTTAACAAACCGGTGCTGCTTAAAAGTTGAAGTTATAACTGCTTTGGTTACGGGCTCTGCCCGTCAGCGAATGCGATTACCCTGAGGAACGAAGGGTGGGAGCATTCGCAATCCGCTTTCAAGGTGGCACACCTTGCCGCCGGAGGCGTTTTCACGACTTCATCAAATCGAAAAGAGGGGTGAACCCATGAGAACTGAATCTGATTCCAGTCAGAAAAAAGATACCACCGAAAAGGCCGACCGCCGTGCGTTTCTCAAAAAAGCGGGGATGGCTGGAGCAACGGCCGTTGCGGCGTCGTCTGTTTTTAAGCCGTCCAGTGTTCTTGCGAATAAAACAATTCACTGGCAGATGGCCACCACGTGGCCGGCGGGTCAGTCGCTTCTGCATGAGGCGGTGGCACGGTTTGCGGAACGTGTGAACAGCATGACGGAAGGGCGGTTGAAGATAACGGTGCTTCCGCCCGACAGCCAGAAGCTCGCGCTAAAGGACGTGTTCGCTGCGGTTTCAACGGGCAGGATGGAGCTTGCCAGCAGCGTTGCGTTTTACCAGACGGAGAGCATCCCCGCATCCCAATGGTTTGCATCTGTGCCCTATGGCATGAACGCCCAGGGGATGAACTCCTGGCTTTACTCCGGAGGCGGGCTGAAACTCTGGGAAGAGGTTTATGCTCCTTACCGTGTGATTCCCCGACCCTTTGGCAACACCGGCGTGGAAATGGGGGGCTGGTTCAAGAAGAAACTGAACCATGTGGAGGATTTCAAAGGCCTGCGGATGCGGATGCCCGGGCTGGGGGGAAAGGTCATCGAAAAGGCCGGGGCGATTCCTGTGTCCCTTATGGGAGAAGAGATCTATCAGGCCTTTAAAGCCGGTCAAATAGACGCGGCGGAATGGATCGGGCCCCTTCACGACATGGAAATGGGCCTTCACCGGGCGGCAAAATACTACTACTACCCCGGATGGCATGAACCCGGGGCCTGCATTGAGCTGCTTATCAACGCCGACGCGTACAGGGCCCTTCCCGAATCTATTCAGCAGATGGTGGATGCCGCCGCTGCAGAAACCAACCTCTGGACCCTGTGCGAGTTTGAAACCCGAAACTTTACAGCCTTGGCAACGTTGGTAAAAGAGCACGGGGTCAGTGTTCAACGGTTTCCTGATTCTGTGTTGAAATCCTTTCGAGAGATCTCGGAAACGGTTCTGGAAGACGCCTCCCGCAAGGATTCCCTAAGCCGGAAAGTCCACGAAGCCTATCACGCCTTTGCTGTGGGAAAACGGAATTGGGACGAGATTTCAGAACGGCCCTACTATGACTACATCGATTCCAAGCCCAAAGACCTGAGGCGGTGGCTCCTGCCGGACAATCCATACTAGTTTGAAAGGGCGTGCCTCCGGCGGCCAGGGGCTGAGCCCCTGGACCCCAGGTTACGAATGCTCTCGCCCCTCGTTCCTCGGGTCGATCACATTCGCTGACGGGCTTCGCCCGTGAACAACGGTGGAGATAATGGCCTCGGTCGGAAATAATTATACAACAACATTTTCCGGCCGTTTCCACAATGCTGCCCTAATCAACGTTCCATATAGCAATGCTTATGTTGCTGGTTACATCGAGGTGTATAATTTAATTTTTCCGAGGCCCTAACTCTCTGCCTCCTTCGTGGAGCCCGAAGGGCGCTTTGTGGGTTATGGCCGATTATCGAATCAGGACGTCGAATGACACCGGACGGTTTGTTCTCGGGATAGGGGGGGCAAATACTGGTATGATGAACAGGAAGAGGGGAAATCTGCAAAGAAGAGCGTCTTGAAAAGACTTTCAGAAGGTATATGCCATGAGAATCAGGGATATGATAGAAGATCTGGAAGACGTTTTGAAAGAGAGCGAATTCGTGAAAGGCTATGAGATAGCCGTCGCCTCTTTTGACAAAGAGGACCCCGGCGAAATAAACGTCATCTATATCGGAGCCTGTCACACCGATGATAGGCAGCAGTTCTATCTCGTGCCCGCCGGAGCAGAGCCCTTCCACACCCTTGATCATGGCCCGGACGTGGGCCCTTGCGTTTTTGTGGTCATCATACATCACGTTGATGATCTCAGCGCTCTCGTCGGTGTATTTAAACAGAATATCCTCTTCCTTGGCGTGGTGGAACCGGTCCGCATAGGATCGGATCATGTCGATCCCCATGGCCATCAGGTTTCTGCTCTCTTCAGTCTCAAGATCCAGGCTCTCCACGATTGTCGGGATGAGCGCGATGAACCGTTTGATCAGAACATGCTCGTCCACCAGCTTCTGCACAGGCGTGGAGTAGATGATTCTCATGGGCTTTGCTTCACTCTTCAGCGCCAGCGCAGCCTCGACCTCTCCTTTAAACACCAGCGCAAATCGCTCCATCAACTCCGCCTCCTGCGCTGCGCTTAAGACATGGATGGTGACGATGTCCTTTACAAGGCAGGTCCCCACCGTGCAGGCACCGCACCCCACGCCGTACTCGCTCAATATCTGCTCGATGGTGGGGAACTCTTCAATAACGGATTTTATCTCTCTGTTCATGGTTGCGTCTGTCATGGTCTCGACTCCT
>Ga0193955_1000655_pt1 | contig 18568 bp, 13 predicted proteins | sample BB_6_MG_FD_140343 | JGI IMG/M metagenome (GOLD analysis project Ga0193955, IMG submission 140343) | Microbial mat bacterial communities from the Broadkill River, Lewes, Delaware, United States - BB_6_MG | ecosystem: Environmental > Aquatic > Freshwater > River > Microbial mats | place: USA... | reverse complement strand
ATGAATTATCAAAAGAAGATATTGTAGATTTAAAGGATAGTGTAAACACCATAATAAATAGGAGTAATCATCTTCAAAATTTTGTTGAAAATTATCGAAAATTGGCCATGCTTCCATCTCCAAAAAAAGAAAAAGTTACCTTAAATGTACTTTTAGAAAATAGCTTAAATCTAATGACTCCTCTTTTTAAGGAAGCTAGAATTTCTGTTAACAATACTATTTCAATTAATAGATGGTTGTATGTTGATAAATTACAAATGGAACAAGTACTTATAAATCTACTAACTAATAGTATTTATGCTTTAAAGAATAAAACCAATAAGGAAATAGAAATTTCTTCAGAAGTTAAAGATAAAAGAGTTTTTATTACTATTTCTGATACAGGAAAGGGAGTGGAAAAAGAAATTGAGGATAAAATATTTTTGCCATTTTTTACAACTAGAAAACAAGGAGCGGGGATAGGACTTACCTTGTCAAAAAACATAATTGAAGCACATGGAGGGTATTTGGTGTATCAAAATGAAAAAAGTAAAACTAGTTTTATAATTTGTTTGGTTGAATAATTTTGTAAGTTACTTTCCGATACAGAAATTAGCAAAAATATTCCCTAATAAATCTTCGGTAGTTACTTCGCCAGTAATTTCACCTAAATGAAAAAGAGCTTGTCGAATATCAATCGCAAATAAATCCGTACTAATATTTAAATCTATACCTTTTTGAACCTCTTTTATGGAATTATAAGCATTATTTAGTGCCTCAAAATGACGCGAGTTACTTACTATAGTTTCGTTATTACTTAATGCACCTTTATTTACTAAGTGCGTAAGTGTTTCTGTAAGTTTATGAATACCAGTTTTATGTTTTGCGGACAAAACAATAAGATTCTCAAACTTATTTTTAAGAGTTAAAATTTGTTCTTCAGTTAACAAATCTGCTTTATTTACTATTGTTAAAATCTTTTTTGAAGGATATTTAGTTTCTAATTGAGAGATGTTTTTCTGAAGTGTATCTATGTGCTCAGCATCTATTAATTGTAATACTAATTGTGCTTTTTCTATGTTTTCGAACGTTTTTTTAATTCCAATATTTTCAACAAAATCTTCAGTGGTTCTTATGCCTGCAGTATCAATAAAACGATAAGCAACTCCTTCAATATTAATTTCATCTTCAATAGCATCTCTTGTTGTACCAGCAATATGACTAACAATGGCTTTTTCTTCATTTAAAAGAGCATTTAATAAAGTTGATTTCCCAACATTTGGCTCACCAACTATTGCAATTGGAATTCCGTTTTTTAGCACATTTCCTAAAGCAAAGGAATCTATTAAACGTTTTAAAACCGCGTTAATTTTATCTATTAATTTTTTGAATTCAGTTCTGTCTGCAAATTCAACATCTTCTTCCGCAAAATCTAGTTCCAGTTCAATTAAGCTTGCAAAATTTAATAATTGTTGGCGTAAATTTTCAATTTCTGTACTAAAACCTCCTCGCATTTGCTGTAATGCAACTTGATGTGAAGCAGCTGAATTTGATGCAATTAAATCAGCCACAGCTTCTGCCTGACTTAAATCCATTTTTCCATTTAAAAAAGCACGTAGGGTAAATTCACCAGCATCGGCATTTCTTACACCGTTTTGTAAGAAAAGTTGTAAAATTTCTTGTTGAATATAAACTGAGCCATGGCAATTAATTTCAACAACATTCTCTCCAGTATAAGATTTAGGGTTTTTAAAAACAGTTATTAAAACTTCATCAATAATTCTATCATTTTCAATAATATTACCTAAATGAATTGTGTGAGATTTAACCTCAGTAAGGTTTCTTTTTCCAGATTTCGATTTGAAAAACTGATTTACAATTTCAATAGATTTTTCACCCGATAAACGTATAACAGCAATGGCACCAACACCAGATGGTGTTGCTAAAGCAATAATGGTATCTTTTTTAATTGAATTCATAAATTGTTTTTTGCAAAAATACTATTTCATTTTTGATAACAACAATTGTTTTATTGAAACGCATGTTATATTTAGAGTAATAATATATTAATTCTTTAACAATTCTTAACATATAACTTGGTAAAGTGTTAAAATATTAAATATAATCTTTTAAAACTTGACTTTTTTAATAAAAAACGTATATTAAAGTAGATGAATGTTTAACCTTAAAAAATAAAAAAATATGAGTTATTTAAATTTAGACAAAGAAAAAACTTCAAAAACAGTATTTGAATTAAATGTACTTTTGGCAGATTATCATATCTATTATCAGAAATTAAGAAACTTTCATTGGAATATTTTAGGTAAAAACTTTTTTGATCTTCATGATAAATTTGAAAGTATGTATACTGATGCGCAGAAGAAAATTGATGAAATAGCAGAAAGAATTTTAACACTCCGATACCAACCTTTAAGTAATTATTCTAGATACTTGAAAATTTCTGATTTAAAAGAAAGTAAATCTGATATTACTGATGTTGAAATGGTGAAAAGTCTTTTAAAAGATCACACTATATTGATAAATCAATTGAGAAATTGCGCCAGAGCAGCAGAAGATGCAAATGATGATGGTACTGCTGATTTAATTTGTGGTTATATACGTGATATAGAAAAAACATCTTGGATGTTAGATGCATGGAGATTAAACACCTCAGATACGTTGTCTAAACCAATTTTAAAAAGTCAGGTAGTATTAAAAAATATTTAAAAAGAAGTTTTGATTTATTAACTATAAAAGAGGCAGCTTAAAAGTAGAATTTTAAGCTGCCTCTTTTCTGTTTTGCGGTAATAATTGGAAATTACATTTAATTTTAAAAGCAATTGACTAATAAATGGCTCGTTTTATAAAATCTTCAAAATCTTCGTAGAATTCTTCAAATTGATGCATAGCTTCATTAAAAAAATAATATACATTTTGCCAAGTATTTTTGTTGTGTATATTAAATTCGCCATTGTATTTTACATAAACTCTATGAATAATTTTACCGCTATCTAGCACATAAACCTCATCAAATATAATATCTGGCAGATAGTCTTCTGTTAAAATATCTTTTAACTCTAAAACTTGATCGAACAAAAGCTCATTTTTAGTTCTGTCAAAAGACTCAATATCTAAACAAACCATTGCTTGTTTTTTATCGGCTACAAATTTAAAATTGAAATCTTTTATTTTAGTTCTATAAAGCAACCATTTTCGAGGAAATGATTTTCCAAAACTAGTCCAAAACTCTTTTCTTAATTGAGCGGATTCTTCTTTGCTAAACATTGTTAACTATAAATTACTGATTATTAAAAAAATTAACCGTGAATACTTTCTTTTGTTCCAAGATTTTTCATTAACTCGGCTTCATATTCTAGCAAATCATTCCATTTTTTATCAACTTCTTTTCTATCTCCAAACTTTCTAGCAAAACCTAAAAATAAACTATAGTGATTTGCTTCTGAAACCATTAGATCTCTATAAAATTTGGCCAAATCTTTGTCTTCTAAATTTTCTGAAAGCAGTCTAAAACGTTCACAACTTCTTGCTTCAATTAAGCCCGCGTACAATAATCTATGAACTAATTGTGTGGTTCTGCTGCCACCTTTTGGAAAAAACTTTAATAAACTATGCACATATAAATCTTTTCTATCTCGTCCTAACTCAACTCCTCTTTTTAGCAACCTTTCATGCACTAATTTAAAATGGCTCATTTCTTCTTTTACAATAGAAACCATTTCTGTTACTAAATCAGCGTATTCAGGAAAACTCATTATTAATGAGTTTGCTGTTGATGCTGCTTTTAATTCGCAATGTGCGTGATCAATTAAAATTTCATCAATATTTTTTTCTGCAATGTTTGCCCAACGCGGATCGGTTGGTAATTTTAGACCTAACATTATGTATCAAATTTAAATTCTTTTAAACTGGCTTCTGCACTAACCTTATTTATAGTATCTTATAAATGTATTTTGGTATAACTGTGAGAAACCAATAACTGTTTTTTTCTTTTTTACTAAAAGCATTAGAACATTATACGGTAATAGTAAATCGCTAATTTTAATGCTATTGCTAATGGAATTAATTCAAAAATTTCAATTTATTATAACTTATAGCATCTGCATTTATGATTTTAATTTCCTATATTAAAATGTCAAATTAAAGATCTAAATCAAATGTTTTTTTTAATAATTCAATAGCTTTATTTTTTTCTTTTAATTTTTCATATTTTTCTTGTGGTGTGTATGCATATTTTTTTGTTTCTTCTTCATTTACATTTAAAACTAAATCTACTTTAAAATTATTTAATTGTTCTCTAACAAATTTTAGAAGCGGATATTTTCCACGTTCCAATTGGTCTTTCATTAAATGATTTGGAAGATCAAAATTAAGATTTTTATCTTTTAAATAGGGTGTATTAGCATTCATAACAGCAGTTAAGCTTTTTTTACCTTTCTCTAAAAGCAACGCTGCATATTTTTTCCAAGCCAAAATAGCTTCACTTTCGGTAAAACTATCTGTTGGTAATCCTTCTACCTGATCATATTCAACTTCTATTTTCTCTAGTTCTTTTTTTCTGTTAATACTAGTTAAAGATAAAGCAGAACGTCTTCTGGTTGTTGTTTCTAAAACGGGTTTTGGTGCTTTTTTTACAGTTTTAGAAACGGTTTTTGATGTAATCGTTTCTTTTTCAGGTTTTTGATACGTAGGGGTTTGTTTAGAGAAAGTACGTCTTTTTACTTTACTTTCAAAATGAATAGCAGCGATTATGTATGGTTTGTTATTTTTTTTTTCTCCATCAAAAGTGATAGAGGCTAATTGCATTAGTGTTAGTTCTACTAATAACCGTTGATTCTTACTGCTTTTGTATTTTAAATCGCATTCATTTGCCAATTCAATAGCTTGTAAAAGAAAACGTAAATCACTTTTTTGCGATTGTTCTAAATATTTCTTTTTAGCATTATCTCCAACTTCTAATAAATCTAAAGTAATTTTATCTTTTGCTACCAATAAATCTCTAAAATGGGAAGCTAAACCATTTATAAAATGATGTCCTTCAAATCCCTTGGATAAAATGCTGTTAAAATGAATTAAAACTTCAGGTATTTTATTTTCTAACAACAAATCTGAAGTTATAAAATACTCGTCATAATCTAAAACATTTAAGTTTTCTGTAACAGCCTTTCTAGTTAATTCTGTGCCTGAAAAACTCACAACTCTATCAAAAATAGATAAGGCATCTCGCATAGCTCCATCTGCTTTTTGGGCAATTATATGAAGCGCATCATCATCAGCATTTATATTTTCTTGAGTAGCAATTTTAACTAAATATTCTTTTGCATCTAAAACTCCAATTCGTTTAAAATCAAATATTTGGCAGCGAGAAAGGATAGTTGGAATAATTTTGTGTTTCTCTGTAGTTGCTAAAATAAAGATTGCATGTGCAGGAGGCTCTTCTAAGGTTTTTAAGAATGCGTTAAAAGCAGCCTGAGATAACATGTGAACCTCATCTATAATATAAACTTTATATTTTCCTGTTTGTGGAGGAATTCTAACTTGATCTGTTAAGCTTCTAATATCATCTACAGAATTATTTGAAGCCGCATCTAGCTCAAAAATATTAAAAGCAAAATCATCATCACTAATTTCTCCAGCATTTTCATTTATTCTTTTTGCTAAAATTCTAGCGCAGGTTGTTTTCCCAACACCACGTGGTCCTGTAAATAAAAGAGCTTGTGCTAAATGGTTGTTTTTTATAGCATTTTCTAGCGTATTTGTAATCGCTTTTTGCCCAATAACATCCTCAAATGTTTGAGGTCTATATTTTCGAGCTGATACTATAAATTGTTCCATTTACTTTATTTTAGTTGTTTTACAAAAATATATAAACTAAAGGATATTTTTAGTCAAAAAAATGAAAAAGTTGGAAGTTTGATGTTGGAAGACCTAAGACCGAAGAACTGCAACTGTCAACTAAAAACTATCTCGGATTATCAACATATATTTTATTATACAAATGCAAGTAGTTTTTTATAATTTCTTCTCTTTTTGGTTTCATAGTTGGAGTTAACAAACCGTTGTCTATTCCCCAAACGTCGGGTGTAAGTTCAAATCGTTTTATGGTTTCCCATTTTGCAAAATTTTTGTTGCCTTTATCAATTTCTAATTGAATTCTATTAATAATATGTGGATTTTCAATTAAATCTTGATTATTCCCTGGAATTGGTTCGTGATGAATTTTAGCCCAATCTCTTAAAAATTCGAAATTTGGTTGAATTAAGGCGGCAGGCATTTTTTGACCTTCTCCAATAACTAAAATTTGTTCAATAAAACGAGATTGTTTCATTTCGTTTTCTAAAAGGGCAGGTGCAACATATTTTCCTCCAGAAGTTTTAAAGATTTCTTTTTTTCTACCAGTAATAGTTAAAAAACCTTCTGCGTCTATTTCGCCTTTATCTCCAGTATGAAAATAATCGCCGCTCATAACACTTGCAGTTCTTTCTGGATCTTTATAATAACCTTGCATAACATTTGGCCCTTTAACTAAAATTTCTCCATCATCAGCAATTTTAATTTCAACATTTCTTATGGCTTTACCAACAGTTCCAATACGCATTAAGTTATCTTTATACATATTAACAGATACTACGGGTGAAGTTTCTGTAAGTCCGTAACCTTCCATAATATGCATACGGGCAGCGGTAAAAATTCTTGCTAAACGAGGTTGTAATGCTGCACTACCAGATACCATTGTTGTTAAATTGCCACCTAAAGCTTCTCGCCATTTACTAAAAATTAATTTATTAGCAATGGCCAATTTTTTATCATAAAACCATCCATTTTTATGATATGGTTCATACTTAAGTCCTACTTCTACTGCCCAAAAGAATAGCATTTTTTTAATTCCTGTTAACTCAGAACCTTTTTTGATAATTCCATCGTAAACTTTTTCAAGAAGTCTTGGAACCACAGACATAAAATGAGGTTTCACTTCTTTTATATTTTCGCCTATTTTTTCAATACTTTCGGCAAAATAAACAGATGTTCCAGAGTATAAGTATAAGTAATGAAGCATACGTTCAAAAACATGGCAAACAGGTAAAAAGCTAAGAGCATTTATTTCTCCAGCTGGTAAAGGTAATCTAGGGTAACTATCTAATACGTTAGTAACTATATTATTGTGAGATAGCATAACACCTTTTGGTTTTCCCGTTGTTCCAGAAGTGTAAATAATTGTGGCAGTATCTAAATGGTTAATACTATCTTTAATTGCATCAACTTCTTTTTGTAAACTCTTATCATTTCCTAGTTCTAAAATTTCAGACCAATTTTTGCAGCCTTCAAATCTATCAAAACTATAAATGTTATTAAGTGTTGGTACGTTGTTTTTAACAGCATCAACTTTATCAAAAAGTTCTTTATCTGATAAAAAGCAATGCGTAACTTCTGCATGGTTAAAAATATATTCAAAATCACTTTCAGAAATAGTTGGATAAATAGGAATACTTACAACACCAATCTGAGACATACCCAAGTCCATAATATTCCATTCGTTTCTATTACTTGATGAAATTATTGCTATTTTATCACCAGGCTTTACACCTAATTTTAATAAACCTCTACTTATAGTATTTACTTGGTTTACATATTCTTTTGAAGAAATTGAGACCCACTCTCCATTATATTTTGTGGTGAATGCTTTTTCTAAATTAAATTTTTCTAGTTGATAGTAAGCAAAATCGAATAATCTTTTGATTTCTTTTGGCATTTGTTGTAAATTAATATGGTGTGCCCAAAGTATAAAAATAAAAAGAAATTAACAAGTTTGGTATTTGTAATAGTTTAAAATTATTTTTTGTATAATGTCGCTGAATAAATTCAATAGAAAGAAATCTAATTTTTGACTCTTTAAAGTTTTGGTTTAGGGTTTTAAATTATGAGTATAAGTCTAATTTAAAAATGCATACTATTTTCTTTGATAACTATATTTATAGGTAAGCATGTTTTACTTTTTATTTTTTGATTTAGTATTACAGATTGAAATAAATTCATAATGCTTTTATAGCCTTGTTCAACAGGATCTTGGGATATTAAATAATCAATAGTTTCATTATTTAAATATTCTAAGTTCTTATCAATAAGGTCGTATCCAATTAAAATAACGTTATCTTTTAGTGTATTGTTATAAATATATTTTGCAATAATGTGGATTTTAGAATTTGTTACAAAAATAGCCTTTAAATTAGGAATATTTTTAAATGTTAAATCTAACTTTTCATTAATAAAATCTTTATTAAGGTTTGTTATGTCCATTTTGACAATCGCTCCAACTCGATTTTTATCAGTAAAAAAATCGATAAACCCTTTTGATCTTTGATTTTGATGGTTTTGATTATTAGGATTGTTTGTTAGATTTAATAATAATATTGTATCAGTATCAATAGTTCTTGATTGAATTAATTTGGCGGCTACCTTACCACTTTGATTTGAATCTTGACCAATATAACTAATACTATTAGTTTCTTCTTCAATATTAGAGTCTAGAAAAATGAATGGGATATCCATTTGTTTTAATCTTGAAGTAAAAACTAAAGCTTCTTTTTTAAAAATAGGAGCAATAACTACTGCTTTTGGAGCTTCCTCTATAATTAATGAGGCTTGTTCTTTAAAAGACTCGACATTATAAATATCATAAAAATAGTTTTTTACTATAATGTTGTAGTGCGATAAACCTTTTTCAGCTCTTTTTATACCTATTAAAGGTTTGGCCCAATAACTACTATATTTTTCTTCATTTGGAATTAATGTTGCAAAAACAGTTGACTTTTTTGTAGCTAAAGCCTGTGCAATAACATTAGTTTTATAGCCAAGTTCATCAATGATTTTTAATACTTTTTCTCTCGTTTTTATTGAAACACCTTTCCTGTTGTGAAGTACCCTATCAACAGTTCCAGTTGAAACGTCTGCTAATTCAGCTACATCTTTAATTTTAATAGAATTCATTGAAATTTAAAAGTAAGTTATTTATTTTATTCCAAATGTAGTAAAAAATTTAGCGATTGTTAAAAATGTATTGATAAGTCTCTAATTATGTTTATATTATTTGCTGTTTTAATTTTAAATAAAAAAAATAAAAAAAATGCGATGAATTAATTTATTATTTATAACTTCGTGTCCGCACACGTTAATTTGTTTATTATAATAATCATGGCTAAAAAGATAGCAATTTGTATAATTATTTTTATATACGGATATTCATTCTCTCAAAGCAGAGAGCAGTTCTTAGTTAATGATAATTGGGAATTTACTTATGGGTATAATGTAAAAAAGAATTCTTCTAAAAGAATAACTATTCCACATACTTGGAACAATACAGATGCTTTAATAGGGGATTTAGATTATTATAGAGGTATAGGATCATACAGTAAAAGCATACACATAAATAAACAATGGGAAAATAAAAGAGTTTTTTTAAAGTTTGATGGCGTTAATACTGTATCAAATTTGTTTATTAATGAAAAACATGTAGGTGAGCATAGAGGAGGCTACTCTTCTTTTATTTTTGAAATAACTAATCATTTAAATTTTGGTGTAGATAATAAAATTGATGTTCAGGTTAATAATGCCCCTCAATTAGATGTTATGCCTTTATTGGGAGATTTTAATTTTTATGGTGGAATTTATAGAGATGTACATTTATTAGTTACAGAAAAAACCTGCATAAACCCTCTTGATTTTGCTTCACCAGGTGTGTATCTACATCAAAATAATGTAAGTGAAAATAGTGCAGATGTTGATGCTGAAGTGCTGATTTCTAATCAAGATTCTTTAGATAAAAATATAAATGTTATTGTTAAAATATTTAAAGAAGGAAAAGAAATTTCTTCAAAAATAAAGGAATTAAAAATTTCAAAAAATACTGATGTAAGCGTAAATATTCCTTTTAAATTAAATAAGCCACGTCTGTGGAACGGAAGAAAAGATCCATTTTTATATAAAGTAGAAATAAGTATAAGACATAAAGGTAAAGTAATAGATAAAGTGATTCAACCTTTAGGATTGCGATTTTTTAGAGTGGATTCTCAAAATGGTTTTTTTCTTAATGGAAAGCATCTTCAGTTAAAAGGAGTATGTAGACATCAAGATCGTTCAGAACTTGGAAATGCGCTATTACAAGCACATCACAAGGAAGATGTTGAAATACTTCTTGAAATGGGAGCTAATGCAATGCGTTTGTCTCATTATCCGCATGCACCTTATGTATATGATTTATTAGATAAAGGAGGTATTGTAACTTGGTCTGAAATACCTCTTGTTGGACCAGGTGGGTATAGAGGTAAAGGTTTTGTCGATCAAAAGTCTTTTAAAGACAATGGTAAACAACAATTGTACGAAATGATTCGCCAAAATTATAATCACCCTTCTATTATTTTTTGGGGATTATTCAATGAATTAAAAGAACGTGGGGATAACCCAACAGATTATGTGACAGAATTAAATAGAGTTGTAAAAGAGGAAGATTCAAATAGAATTTCTGTTGCTGCTAGTAATATTAATGGAAACATTAATAACATAACAGATGCCATAGCCTGGAATAAATATTATGGTTGGTATGGTGGGCAACCAAAGCAAATTGGTGATTGGGCAGATAATACTCATCAAAAGAATCCTAATTTTAAAATTGGTGTAAGTGAATATGGTGCTGGAGCAAGTATTTACCATCATCAACAAAAAAATCAAAAATCAAACCCTACAAGTTATTGGCATCCTGAATCTTGGCAAGCCTATTATCATGAGGAAAATTGGAAGGCAATAAATGAACGTCCATTTATTTGGGGATCTTTTATTTGGAATTTATTCGATTTTGGAGCAGCTCATAGAACAGAAGGAGATAGAGATGGTAGAAATGATAAAGGGTTAGTTAGTTTTAATCGAAAAGTTAAAAAAGATGCTTTTTGGTTTTATAAAGCAAATTGGAATAAAAATGATAAGGTACTGCACATTGCAAATAGAAGATTTATTAATAGAAAAGAATCTAAAACGAATATAAAAGTATATGCTAATTATAAGGAAGTTAAATTATTTGTTAATGGAAAGTTTATTGGTCAAAAGAATGGAGTTTATGCTACATTTCAATGGGAAGATGTTCAACTTATAAAAGGTAAAAATATTATAGAAGTAAAAGCAGGAAAAGGAAAAAACCTTACATCTGATAAATGTACATGGGTTTTAGAATAAGATATAACAATTAAAAAGAATAAGTTGGAAAATAATTTTGATATTACAAATAAAGTTTGTGTTATTTCAGGTGGAAGTGGAGTTCTTGGAGGCACTATTGCAGCATATTTATTAAAGCAACATGCTAAAGTTGTAATTTTGGGTTCTAATAAAGATCGTATAGAAGCCAAGTTAGAAAGTCTATTACAAATAAGCAGTTTAGCAATGGGGTTTGTTTGCGATGTTTTAGATAAAGAAAAAGTTGAAAAAACCAGAGATAAGATTCTCGAAAAATGGGGTAGAATAGATGTGCTTTTAAATATTGCTGGAGGAAATTTAGAAGGTGCAACAATTGGTGAAAATCAAACAATTTTTGATCTAGAAATGGATGATTTTGATAAAGTAACAAAATTAAATCTTAATGGTACTGTAATTCCATCTATTGTTTTTGGTAAAGTAATGGCTAATCAAAAAGAAGGAGTGATTATTAATTATTCTTCTATGGCAGCACAAAGAACAATTACTCGAGTAGCTGGCTATTCGGCATCTAAAGCAGCAATGGAAAATTTCACTAGATGGATGTCAGTTGAAATGGCAACCAAATTTGGAGATGGAATTCGTGTAAATGCTTTAGCTCCAGGATTTTTTGTAGGAAATCAAAATAAAAGATTATTACTTAATAACGATGGTTCTTATACTAATAGAGGTAAAACTATTATTAAAAATACACCTATGGCAAGGTTTGGCAAAGCTGAAGAATTGAATGGAGCAGTACATTTTTTGTGTAGTAATGCTTCAAAATTTGTAACAGGGGTAGTTATTCCTGTTGATGGAGGTTTTAATGCTTTTAGTGGTGTTTAAAAAATATTTATGAAATGTTGCAAACAATGAGATGGTATGGTCCTAGCGACCCCGTAAAACTTTTAGATATAAAACAAGCTGGAGCAAAAGGTATTGTAACAGCTTTGCATCATATTCCCAATGGGGAAATATGGACAATTTCTGAAATTAATAAAAGAAAAAAAATAATAGAAGAGAGTGGGTTAATTTGGTCTGTTGTTGAATCTTTACCTATTCACGAAGATATTAAAACTAGAACTGGAGAATTCCAAATAATAATTAACAATTACAAACAAAGTATAATTAATCTTTCAAAGTGTGGTATTCATATAGTTTGCTATAATTTTATGCCTGTGCTAGATTGGACAAGGACCTCTTTAAATTTTGAAGTAGAAGATGGGTCAACTGCACTTGCTTTTAATTTAAGTGAATTAATGGCATTTGATTTATTTATTTTAAAAAGACCAAATGCCTCTCAAGAGTATTCACAAACTCAAATTGATAAAGCTACTGAAACATTCAAAAAAATGTCTCAAGATGATATTCGTAGGCTAGTGATAACTATAATAGCAGGTTTACCAGGATCAGAAGAAGGTTATCCTATACCTAAAGAAGGGTTTGATTTAACACGATTTCAATCTTTTTTGGATAAGTATGCACAAATTGGTAAATCTGAAATGAGAACTCATTTAGTACAATTTTTAGAAGAGATTATACCTACTGCGGAAGAACAAAATGTTTTAATGTGCATTCATCCTGATGACCCGCCTTTTTCAATTTTAGGACTACCAAGAGTTGTTGGTACCGAAAAAGATTTTGAATACATTTTTAACAAAGTTAGTTCTATTAATAATGGAATTACTTTTTGTACAGGGTCATTAGGTGTTAGAGCTGATAATGACTTGTTAAAAATTTTTGATAGATTTTCAGGGAGAGTTCATTTCTTACACCTAAGAAGTACTAAAAGTGATGATGAAGGTAACTTTTACGAGGCCAATCATCTAGAGGGAGATGTTGATATGTTTGAAATAATAAAGAAAATAGTTTTAGAACAGCAAAGAAGATTTCAAGATGATAGAACTGATTTTGCTATTCCAATGCGACCAGATCACGGTCATCAAATGCTCGATGATATTAATAAAGACTGCAATCCTGGATATTCTGGGATTGGAAGACTAAGAGGATTAGCTGAGTTAAGAGGACTTGAAATGGGAATTTATAAATCTTTAATAAAAAAATGAACAAGAACTTAATTCATGAAAATTTTTTATTGCATAATAAATTTTCAGAGACGCTTTATCATAATTACGCAGCTAAAATGCCAATTATTGATTATCACAATCATTTATCACCAGCAGACATAGCTAGTAATAAAATATTTAATAATATTACAGAAGTGTGGTTAAAAAGTGATCATTATAAATGGCGTGCAATGAGAACTTTAGGTATTAATGAAAAATACATTACAGGAGAATCATCTGATAAGGAAAAGTTTATGAAATGGGCAAAAACAGTTCCTTATTCTATTAGAAATCCGCTTTACCATTGGACACATTTAGAACTTTCTAGATACTTTGATATTCACGATTTATTGAATGAAAAAAATGGAGAAACTATCTATAATAAAACTTCCAACCTTTTAAAAACGAATGAATTTAGTAGTCAAGGTTTATTAAAGAAAATGAATGTAGAAGCTCTTTGTACCACAGAAGATCCAATAGATACACTTCTAGAGCATCAAAAAATAAAAAATAGTGACTTCTCAATTAAAGTAAATACTTCATTTAGACCTGATAGAGCTATAGCTATTGACAAGTCTGATTATAATGATTATATCAATCAATTAGAAGAAGTAGTAGGATTTTCAATTGAGACTTATGATAATTTGTGCGATGCTTTAAAAAAACGCATAACTTATTTTAACGAAAATGGATGTAAATTATCTGACCATGGTTTAAAATTTATTTGTTTTGAAGATTATAAAGAATCAGAAATTAAATCCATTTTTATAAAGAAAAGATCTAATGTCAATTTATCAGAGTTAGAATTTTCAAAATTTCAAACAGCAATTTTACAATTTCTTTGTGAAGTTTATAGTGATTTTGGATGGGTTCAGCAATTTCATTTAGGTGCTTTAAGACAAAATAATAGTAGAATAACTAATTTGTTAGGAGCTGATGCAGGACTTGATTCTATTGGAGATTTTTCTCAAGTTGCTAGTTTATCTAAATTTTTAGATAGTTTGGATAGTAAAAATAAATTAACCAAAACCATTATATATAATTTAAATCCTGCAGACAATGAGTCATTTGCTACAATGGTAGGGAATTTTAATGATGGTTCTATCAAAGGTAAAATTCAATTTGGTTCTGGCTGGTGGTTTTTAGATCAAAAAGATGGAATTACAAAGCAGTTAAATACGATATCTAATATGGGTATGTTAAGTTGTTTTATAGGTATGGTAACAGATTCTAGAAGTTTTTTATCATTCACTAGGCACGAATATTTCAGACGTATTTTATGTAATTTATTTGGTGAAGAAATTGAGAAAGGTGAATTGCCTAATGATATGGATTGGATTGGAAAAGTAATAGAAGATATCTGTTATAATAACGTAAAAGAATATTTAAACGATGAATAACATTTTTAAAATCAGTAAATTTCAAATTCTATTTTTTTGCTTTCAACTATTTTATATTGTTGGAAATACACAAAATGTTGTGTCGGTTATTCCTAAACCTTTGAGTGTTGAAATTAATAAAAAAGAACTTTCCTTTAGTAAGGCGGAAGTCTCTATTAATAATGCTTCTTTACAGGAAATGAAGAAAACTTTTGAAAGTGAATTTTCTGAATTATTTTCAATAGATTTTTCAAAGAAAAAAAACAATACCTTAATAAAGTTTAAGCTTATAAATAGTAATAGTAATAAGGAAGGTTATGTTTTACATATCACCAAAAAAAATATCATTATTGAAGCTTCATCTCAACATGGTATTTTTAATGGTATACAAACTTTAAAGCAACTGTTATATAAGGCTCAAAGAAATAATAAAGGAGCCTACATATTAGCAAATTGTAAAATTATTGATGAACCAAGATTTGGTTGGAGAGGATTTATGTTAGATGAGTCTAGACATTTTTTTGGTAAAGAAAAGGTAAAACAATTGTTAGATTTAATGGCATTGCATAAATTGAACAAGTTTCATTGGCATTTAACTGACGAGCCAGGATGGCGAATTGAAATTAAAAAATATCCTAAATTAACAAGCGTAGGAGGTGTTGGAAATTATACAGATCCAAATGCCGAATCAAAATTTTATTCTCAAGATGAGATTAAAGAAATAGTAGCTTATGCAGCAAAAAGATTTATAGAAGTTATTCCAGAAATTGACATGCCAGGACATGCTTCTGCTGCTGTTTTAGCTTATCCTGAACATTCAGGAGGAGGTACAGAAAACCATCCAAATTTTACATTTAATCCAGGAAAAGAAGAAACCTATCGATTTTTAACAGATATCTTAACAGAAGTTTCAACCTTATTTAGTTCATCTTATATTCATATTGGTGGAGATGAAGTACATTATGGAAATCAAAATTGGGCTACCGATATTTCTGTAAAAAAATTAATGAAGGATAACCATTTAAAAAATCTTAAAGATGTAGAAAAGTATTTTGTTAATAGAATGCATGATTCTATAACAAAACTTGGAAAAAAATTGATTGGATGGGACGAAGTAATTCATTCAAATGTAGATAAAAATAAAAGTCTAGTTATGTGGTGGCGACATGATAAAAGAGAGCTTTTAGATGAATTAATAGAAGCAGATTATTCGATAATACTATGCCCTAGGATTCCAATGTATTTTGATTTTGTGCAGCATGATTCCTTAAAAAATGGAAGAAGATGGGGAAAGAGTTTTGGTACTTTAGAAGACGTATATAATTTCCCAGATCAATTAGGTATCGATTTTAATAATGATAAAATTAAAGGAATTCAAGCAAATTTATGGACAGAAAGATACGAATCAGAAAATAGTTTAGATTTTGCATTATGGCCAAGAGTAACTGCATTAGCTGAAGCAAGTTGGGTTGATGTAAAATCTAAAAATTTTAAAACTTTTAAAGAAAGATTAAAGGAAATGTATCCAATTTATAATAACTATGGACTTTATTATTTCGACTTTTTTAATCCAACCAAAAAGAGGGAGCCTAAAGGAGCTGGAACAAGTAAATGGCAGTTAAATCATATTAATAAATAGTATAGTAACATCAAAACTTAGGATTAAACGTTTTGATCTAATTCAATTAGGTAATGAAGAATAAAATTTTAGTTTCAATTATTTTGATAGTTGGCTGTGTAGTTACATCTCTATCACAAGGACGTCAAGTAACATCATTTAATGATGGTTGGCAATTTAAAAAAGGACCATTTTCATCCAGCAATATAACGTTTATGCAAACTTGGAATGCAAAATGGAAGGATGTTAAAATTCCTCACACCTGGAATGCAAAGGATATGCAGGTTGAACATAATAAGTTTTACCAAGGAGAAGCTTTTTATAAAAAAAGTTTTTTTGTAGAGCCTAATTTAAAAGACAAACGATTGTTCTTAAAATTCGAAGGTGTTGGTCAGGTGGTTGAGTTATTTATAAATGGGAATTTTGTTGGCAATCATAAAGGAGGTTATTCTGCTTTTTCTTTTGATATTTCAAAAGCTGTTAAACATGGTGAAAACAACGAAATTTTATTAAAAGTTGATAATTCTGAGCGAAAAGATGTAATTCCTATTAATCATAACTTATTTGGCGTTTATGGAGGTATTTATCGTCCAGTATGGTTAATTATTACGGATAAATTAAACATATCAGTTACAGACCATGCCTCAAGTGGAGTTTATATTTCGCAAAATAATGTTAATTCTAAAAGCGCTGCTATTACAGTTAAAGTAAAGCTCGCCAATAAATATAAGAAAACTAAAGAGGTTATAATTGAAAATTCAATTTACGATAAATCAGATAAAAAAGTTACAACTAAAAAAAGTACTGTTAAAGTTACACCACATGGAATTCAAACTTTTCAACACGAAATAGCTTTACGTAATCCACACTTATGGCAAGGTCTAAAAGATCCGTACTTGTATAAAGTTGTTACTAAAATTAAAGAAGGTAATAAATTACTGGATGAAGTTACACAACCTCTAGGAATTAGAAGCGTAGAAGTTATTGAAGGAAAAGGTGTTTTTTTAAATGGAAAACAATATCCAATGTATGGAGTTTGTCGTCATCAAGATTGGTGGGAGTTAGGTAGTGCTTTGGAGAATAAACACCATGACAAAGATATAGAAATGATGCTGGAAATGGGAGCTACTACAGTTCGTTTAGCACATTATCAGCAATCTGATTATTTTTATGCTAAGTGCGATAGTGTAGGATTACTTGTTTGGGCTGAAATTCCTTTTGTGAATAGAGTAAGTGGGGAAGAAGGACCAAATTCAAAACAACAACTAAGAGAGTTAATCCGTCAAAATTTTAATCATCCGTCAATTTATGTGTGGGGTCTTCATAATGAAGTTTATAAGCCACATGATTATACTTCACAACTTACAAAAGAACTTCATGACATTGCTAAAACGGAAGACCCAACTAGATATACAGTAGCTGTAAATGGCTATGGACATATGAATCACCCAGTTAATTTAAACGCTGATATTCAGGGTATGAATAGATATTATGGTTGGTATGAACGTAAGATTCAGGATTTAGAATCTTGGGCTAAAGAAATGAAAAAAGATTATCCAACTTACAAAATTATGTTAACCGAGTATGGTGCTGGTGGAAATACAAATCACCAAACAGAATTTCTTGGTAATACTTGGGAGTATTGGAAACCTTTTTATCCTGAAACGTATCAAACAAAAACACATGAAATACAATATGGTATCATAAAAAACAACCCAAATATTTTGGCATCGTATGTTTGGAATATGTTTGATTTTGCTGTGCCAAAATGGAGTAGAGGAGGTATAGAAGCACGTAATCATAAAGGCTTGGTAACTTTTGATAGAAAACTAAAAAAAGACTCTTTCTACTGGTATAAAGCTAATTGGAGTAAAGAACCTGTATTGTATTTAACTCAGAGAAGACTAATTGAACGAGAAAAAAAACAAACACAGGTAACAGTATATTCTAATATAGGGAAACCTAAAGTATTAGTAAATGGTATTGAGTTAATAAATTTTAAAATTGGAGAAACTGATATTCATTATGTTTTTGAAAATGTGATTTTAAAGAAGGGAAATAATATAGTTGAAGCTATTATTGAAAAGGACGGGAAGAAATATATAGATAAGATAGAATGGAATTATAGTTCAGAAAAATCTAATAATTTAAAGATGAAAGAAAATAAAAAAGAACATTCTGGATTTTAACTGAACAGTTTAAAATAAAACCGAAAATTAAATTTTCAAAATATGAAAAAACACCTACTGTTAAGTTTGATTGTAATTATAACGCTTACGAATCAAACTCAAGCT
>Ga0193955_1000653_pt1 | contig 18593 bp, 15 predicted proteins | sample BB_6_MG_FD_140343 | JGI IMG/M metagenome (GOLD analysis project Ga0193955, IMG submission 140343) | Microbial mat bacterial communities from the Broadkill River, Lewes, Delaware, United States - BB_6_MG | ecosystem: Environmental > Aquatic > Freshwater > River > Microbial mats | place: USA... | reverse complement strand
TGCTGTTATTGCAAATATTGTTGATATAGCACGTCGAGGGAAAGGTTCTCCAATGCTAGGGTTTGAATCATCAAATAAAGAGTTCCTTACACTTATGCCAAAAGATGAAATTCAAACTAAGTATTATATAAGACTTAGAGTTGAAGATAAAATAGGTGTTTTAGCAAAAGTTGCTACTATTTTAGGGGAGAAAAATATTTCTATAGAAAAAATGATTCAAAAACCTCTAAATAAAACTTGTGCACATCTTCTACTTTCAACTCACACTTCAATTGAGAAAGATGTAATTGAAGCTTTAGAAAATATTGAAAATGCAGGGGCAGTTACAGAAAAACCTGTAATGATTAGAATTGAAGATTAATCTTCAATTCTAAACTATTTAAAGTTTTAATAGGATAAGATTCCAATAATTAACATCTGCTATTGGAATACTATGAAAAATGATACAAAACACCTTTTAACTGACGATATCCCCTCTTTATTAAAACAAATTGCAATACCTGCAAGTACTGGAATGTTTTTTAATACTATGTATAATGTAGTAGATACCTTTTATGCTGGACTTATCTCAACAGAAGCAATTTCAGCTCTATCTTTATCTTTTATGATTTTTTTTACGGTTATTGGCTTAGGATATGGATTTTCAGCAGCAATAACAGCCTTGATTGGAAATGCGATTGGGAAGAATAGACGTTTTCTAGCTTCTCTTTATGCCCATAAAGGTATTCTTTTTATGCAAATACTTGCAATATTTTTAACTATTATTGGTTTTTATACTTCCCCTTATTTATTTAAATTACTAGGGGCTAATGGGCATTATTTAGATATTTCACTAGAGTATATGAATGTGATTTTAGCAGGTACTATTTTCTTTATGTCAAACTTTGCTTTAAATGCAATTTTAGTTTCAAGAGGAGATACAAAGACTTATAGAAATACTTTGATTTTTGGTTTTTTTGCAAATTTAATTTTAAATCCACTTTTTGTTTTTGGATTTTTATTTATTCCAGCCATGGGAATAAAAGGTCTAGCACTTTCGACTGTTTTAATACAACTAATAAATGCCCTTTATATGTTTTATAAAGTACAAGAAACAAAACTTATACATTTTAAAAATTTTAAATATTTTTTACCTCATAAAAAGATATATAAAGAGTTTGTGATTCAAGGAATACCTTCTAGTATGAATATGCTTATTATGGCTTTTGGATCTATTGTTTTAATGTATTTTGTATCTTTATACGGAGTAAAAGCCGTCGCAGGATATGGAATAGGGTTCAGAGCAGAACAACTTATGCTTTTACCAGCCCTAGGATTAAGCTCAGCTGTTCTTTCAATCGTCTCTAATAACTTTGGTGCTAAGAAGTATCAAAGAGTTCAAGAGACACTAAACAAAGCTTTAAAGTATGGTTTTTATATTTCAACCTTTGGTATTATCTTTTTATATATCTTTGGGAAACTAATCATAAAACAATTTGATAATGATTTAGAAGTTGTAGCTTATGGTTTTGATTATATTTTAATTGAAGTTTGGATTTTCTACGCTTATGTGATTTTATTTGTTTGTGTATCAACTTTACAAGCAATAAAAAGACCAAAAATGATTTTATATATAGCTTTATATAGACAACTTATAGCAAAGTTCTTTGTTGCATACATCATTGTTATTTGGTTAGCTTTAGACTATATCTATCTTTGGGTAGGGGTTTTACTGATGATTTATAGTGCAGCTATATTTACATACTTTTACACTCAGAACTTATTAAAAAAGCTTTGCGTTTAAAATATTTCCATTCATTATTTTAAGGTTTTTTTAAATAATATCTAATTATATAATTTTAAAGGCTATTTTATGCGTAAGATTTTAGGTTTAGATATTGGTACAAACAGTATAGGTTTCTCTTTAAATGAAGTTAGTATTGAAAAAGATCAAACGACTTTTAATGAATTAATTTCAAATAGTATTATTTTTAGTGAATATATTAAAGCGGAGGATAGAAGGAAATTTAGAAGTGGGAGAAGAAGAAACGAGAGAAATAGTAGAAGAAAACAAATAGTTAGGAAACTTCTTTATAATTTTAGCTTTGCAAATAATACAATACTTACTCAACCCATAAAATACTTTAATAAACTATCAAATAATCAGAATCCATATATATTAAGACAAGAAGCAGTGAATGGGAAAAATCTTACAAAAGATGAATTTACATTTGCTCTTTACACTATTGTTACAAGAAGAGGTTATTCAAATCAATTTAAAACAGAAGAATCTAAAGATGATGGAGTTATAAATGGAGCTATTTCAAAAAATAAAGAGCTATATTTAAAAAATAATTTTGCAATACCATCTCTAGTTTTATCAAGCAAAAAGATAGAATTGGGAAAAGAAGGTTTTATTAATACAAATATTAGAAATAAAAAGGATAATTACAACAACTCATTGGATAGAGAACTTTGGCAAGAAGAATTAGAAATACTATTAAAAAGTCAAAAAAACAATATTGAGCTTTTTGAAAACAATAATAAATATGAACTTTTTAAAAATAAACTTATAAATGGAATAAGAGAAAACTCTTTAGGAATCTTTGAACAAAGGCCTTTAAAAAGCATGGAAAGCATGGTTGGATTTTGTAGTTTTTACAATCTCCACCATCAAAACCCACAAAAAAGAGTTTCAAGGTCTCATATCTCAAGTATTGAATTTACTCTTAGACAACGAATAGAAAATTCTATTTTAGGTAATCTGATTTTCAATAGTAAAACAGGAGAAGTTTGCACACCTACAAAAGAAGAAATAACTAATACCATAGAAGTTTGGTTAAGAAAACCTCCAACTCAAGTAATCAATACAAAAAACATTTTTGATAAAGCAGGCCTTAAAAATATTAAAATAAAAACGGCAGAGAAACAAGGCGATACTATATTAGATATAAAATTACATAAACAAATTTTAGAAATATTTAAAAATACAAAGATAGAGATTTTTGAAAAAGATAGAGATTTGTACACAAAAATTTTAGAAAAAATACACTATTTTGTAAATAAAGAACAAATAGTAAAAGAATTAAATAAATTAAATACCAGACAACTTTTAGATGATGAAACTATTGATAAATTATCAAAAATTGATAAAGGAACTAAAGAATCTTATGCTTCGTTTTCTCTTCTTTTTATAAATGCATTATTAATAAAAATGAAAGAAGGGAAGAATTATCAAGACTCATTGACTGAACTTGGATATTTTAGAAAATATTTAAATATAAAACCTTATGACTATCTTCCTCCATTAAATCCATCAAAAGATGATATAAAGTGGCTTGAAAAAAATGTAAAAAATTTTAATAGAGAATATCTATTTTATCAACCTTTAATCTCACCAAATGTGAAAAGAGTTATCTCAATTCTTAGAAAACTTATAAATGATTTGATAAAAAAACATGGGAAAATCGACCAAATTATTATTGAAACGGCAAGAGAGTTAAACTCTAAAAAAGAAGAAGAACAAATAAAAGATGCGCAAAAACAAAACACTAAAGAAATAAATGAAGCAAAAAAATCACTTGTAAATGATTATGATATTACAAATAAAAATATATTACGTGCAAGGCTACTAATAGAGCAAAAAGCAAAGTGTCTTTATAGTGGAAACCCAATGACACTAGAAGAAGCACTTGACGAAACTCAAACAGAAGTTGAACACTTTATCCCTAGAAGTAAGATTTGGATAAATTCATACAAAAATAAAATTTTAGTTTTCAAAAAATACAATCAAAATAAAGGTAATCAACACCCAATAACTTATCTAAAATCAAAAAATACTTGGGAAGACTTTAAAGATAGAATAGAAGAAAACTTAACGAATAAAAATAAAGTATTTTGGCTTACAAATGAAGATAATATAAATAAAAATTGGGAAAGAGAGAATCTTGAAGATAGATTTTTAAATGACACAAGAAGTGCCACAAAAATCATAGCAAATTACCTTCAACACTATTTATATCCAAAAGAAAACGAACATGGAAGAGGAGAGAGAAATACAAATGTTATAAGAGTCACGGGAAAAGCTATAAATGAACTAAAACATCTTTGGGGAATAGATAAAGTTCAGCCTAAAAATGAACATGACAAAAAAGACAGAAATACAAACTATCATCATACAATTGATGCAATTGTAATCTCACTTCTAAATAATTCAGCTAAAAAAGCTTTAAATGACTTTTTTAAACAAAATGAAAATGGCTTTAAGACAAAAGTTATTTTGGAAAATTTAAGTTCAAGATTTCCAAAAACGAAAGCTGGTAGTTCATTAGTTAATTTTGTAAAAGATAAAGTAAAAAAATATGAAAACAACGAATTTCATGTATGTCCTATGATGAAAAAAAGAGATAATATTGTTGGATTTAAAGATGGAAATATTAAACTATATTTTGATAAAAATAAAGAAGAATTTCACCAAATTGATAAAAAACCAATAGATAAAAACTTACTGTTTGACCAAAATGGGAAAGATGTAAATGATAGTGAGGTAGAAAAAAGAGTGTTAGAACTTGTAAAATCATTAGATTTACCAAAACAGAATAATATAAAAGAAGCAATATTCATCTATAAAGAAAATTTACTTCATACTAGAGCAGAAATCAAAAGTATTGAACTACAAATCAAAGATATAAAAGGTAATTTACCAAATAAAAAAGATTATATTGATACTCCTGTGACTATTGATATTAAAGAACAGATAGAAGTGTTAGAAAAAGAAAAACAAGCTCAAATAAATATACAAAATCAACCGTGTTTTCTTTTAACTAGCAAAGGTCAAAAACAAATTGTAAGAAATATAAAAGTAAAAACAAAAAGTGCTTCAAAAGTAGATAGTATAATAATCACAGATAAAACAAAGACTTCAAGAGTACAAAGACTTACAAAAGATATTTATGATGAATTAAAGTCAAATCAAATTCCTTTTGTGGCTAAGTTAAACGATACAACATTAAATGTAGATTTGTACAACACTGAAAAAGGTCAAGTTATTGGATTGAACTATTTTTCATCTATTAGAAATAATATTTTACCTAAAATATATAAATCAAAAATTCCTTTGATAAAAGATTTTGAAGATAAAATCACTATTCAAAAAAGTGACTTAATTGAAATAGTTGATTTTAAAGAGAATACAAAAAAATATTATGTTTTTAATGGTGGAGGAAATATAGCGGCTGCTAATAATAAAATAGAACTAAAATCAATCAATAAGAAAGATGAAAAAAGACTTTTTGTTACTTTAAATAAAGATACAATTGCTAAAAAAGTCTTTATAAATTTTCAAGGTGATATTTCCTATGAAGACTTTAAGAAATAATATTATAGAATATTCTCATATCAAATGGGGATTTGATAGTTTGATTAAAACAAGTGGTGTTACTCCGAGCCACGCAAGGTTTATCCTTCAATTCGGAGTATTTTAATGTCTCTTCAAAAATTATATATCAAAAACAAATCATATCTTAGTTACAAACATAATCTTATATCTATAAAAATTGATGACTATGAAACTACAGTTTGTTTTGATGATATAAATACCATAATCATTGAAAATCAGCAAAGTACCATAACTTCAGCTCTTTTATCACAACTTTCAAAAGCAGATATAAATGTAATATTTTGTGATGAAAAGTTTATGCCAAGCTCTATTTTGCAAGGTATAAATAAAAATAGCCGAACAACAAAAATACAAAAAGCCCAAATCAAAATATCCAAAGCAAAATTAAATCAAATCTGGAAAGATATAGTTATATATAAAGTAAATAACCAAGCTATGATTTTAAAAAGAATCAATAAAAACAGTCTTTATTTAAACTCTTTAATTCCTAGAATAAAATCAAATGATAAAGAAAATATAGAAGCCACTGCGGCAGCTTATTATTTTAAAAAACTATTTGGAAAAGATTTTTCAAGAAATGATCCTGAAAATATCAACAATGCAGTTTTAAATTTTGGTTACGCTATTTTTAGAAGTTCTATTTGTAGGTATTTAATAGCTTATGGTCTAAATCCTGCCTTTGGGATACATCATAGTAGCGAACTAAATGCTTTTTTAACCTAGCAGATGATTTAATAGAGCCTTTTCGTCCTATAATAGATGACTATGTAGTAAGAAATATAAAAAAAGATATGGAGTTAAATAGTAAAATAAAAATTGATTTATTAAAACTTTTAGATAAGTCAGTTATTTATGATAGTAAAAATATAAGCGTTTCAAACTGTATGAAATCAGTTGTGGCAAATTATCAGTCAATTTGTTTATCAAAATGTGAAGAGTTAATTCTTTTTGAGCTATGAAAAATATAATAGAAGTAAGTAGGTATAGAAAAATGGTTTTATTTACAATGTTTGATATGCCAACCAATACAAAAAAAGATATAAAAAAATATACTAAATTTCGTAAAAAACTTTTAGAAATGGGATTTATTATGTTTCAGTATTCTATTTATATAAGATTTTGTAAAAGTTTAGCTATGGCACAAAAATATGAGAAGAAAATTGAACTTGCAGCACCCCTTGGAGGTTCTATAAGAGTTGTTAAAATCACAGAAGCACAATATAAAAACATGATAGTTATTGAAAACTATCGAGAAAAAGCTACAAAAACAAACCCAAACAGTGCTTATTTTTTAGTAAAACAACTCTATAAGAGCCTTATAATCAAGGCTTTAAGCTACTCTATTATATCAAATGGGGATTTGAGAGTAGATTAAAACAACATATATACACAAAACTTAATTTTAAATATTATATCAAATGGGGATTTGAGAGTAGATTAAAACATATGTATTTCAGATGTATTTTGTAGTTCTATTATATCAAATGGGGATTTGAGAGTAGATTAAAACCATCAGTTGAAATAATTTCATCTACAAAACATTATATCAAATGGGGATTTGAGAGTAGATTAAAACCATTAGAAGAATCAACAAAATTTAATAACATTATATCAAATGGGGATTTGAGAGTAGATTAAAACTCAGCTTTAATAAGCTCAATAGTTAGCTCCATTATATCAAATGGGGATTTGAGAGTAGATTAAAACCGACAATTCAAAGACAAAATAAAACATGATATTATATCAAATGGGGATTTGAGAGTAGATTAAAACTTAATAATAGATTTTATCGTAATGAATTTTATTATATCAAATGGGGATTTGAGAGTAGATTAAAACTAAGAAATCAAACTATCTATTGACCTTTTAATTATATCAAATGGGGATTTGAGAGTAGATTAAAACGAACTAGAATCTATCAAGATGAAATTAAAAATTATATCAAATGGGGATTTGAGAGTAGATTAAAACGAACTAGAATCTATCAAGATGAAATTAAAAATTATATCAAATGGGGATTTGAGAGTAGATTAAAACTGAAATCTATGCCTTACCTTTCAGATATTATTATATCAAATGGGGATTTGAGAGTAGATTAAAACTTTTAATTGCTTCTTCTATCTCTTCTAATGATTATATCAAATGGGGATTTGAGAGTAGATTAAAACGATTTAAGCTATATTCATTTATTCCTAAGTATTATATCAAATGGGGATTTGAGAGTAGATTAAAACGAATCGTCTCATATAATAAAGCTTTATTAGATTATATCAAATGGGGATTTGAGCGTAGATTAAAACTTTATTTAAAAAAAGTTCTTCAAAAGGCTCTTGTAAAAGAGTCTTTGCCTCTTTGAAATCAAGTTCATTTTCTTTACATATTTCTTTTAGGACATCACCTAAAGATTGTTTTTTATTTATTTTTTTAAGTATTAAAAAAATTAACTGATTTATCTCTCTATAAACTACATCTATAGTTTTAAAATTTTGATAAATCGCTACAAAATTTTCTCTTTTTGTTTTATACTCTTTGTTTATAATGTCAAACTTAAATCTCTTGATTCTTGCACTTTTTGATAAAATATATTTTTCTTTATATGAAAACTTCTTTTGTTTTTTAAATTTATACTCTTTCATATAAATTTCTATCTCTATCCAATCATAATACATAAGTTCATATAGATATTTTTTATCATCAAAAAGTTTAGCTTTTTTTACAAACTTTCTATACTCATTTGGTATTTGCCAGACAAAAGGTGTTTTAGGACTATTTTTCATAAAAGCTTTTACACTTTTTTCTAATTTATTTTGAGATATTTCATCTATAAATAAAGGGAAACTATTTTTTATAACTTCTATATATCTTATTAGGACAAGTTTTTGATATACATTTATTGCTGTATTTTCAAAACCTTCTTCTTGATTTAGAAGATTATCAAAAAATCTTTTTTCTATATTTTTTTCTAAACTATATTTAGCCACGTTGAACTCTTTTTACAATTTCACTCATTTGTTTGTACTCTTTAGCTAATTCTTCCAAAGGAGGAATATTATTATCACGTTCAATCATAACAGGAGCATTTATTTGTTTTAAAGTATATTCTAAAAGTTTCCAAACCCCAGAACAAATTGGCATACCATGGGAATCGATTTTAAGACCAGAATCTTCATCCGAATAATGTCCAGCCATATGCATATAAGCTACTTTGCTTTTATCAATTTCATCAATAAATTTTCTTGCTTTAAAAGTATGATTTACTGAGTTTACAAAGACATTATTTACATCAAGAAGCATTTTAGCCCCTGATTTTTCTAAAACTTCGTTTATAAAGTCTACCTCAGCCATTTCAGAATAGGGTACATAGTAATAAGTTGCATTTTCTAAAATCAGATTTCTTTGAATAATATCCTCAACTTCTTTCACTCTATCACTTATTATTTGAACCATTTTTTTAGTCATTGGAACAGGTAATAATTCATAAGATTGTTTTCCTTCAAAAGATGAAAAAGAAAGATGCTCAGAATAATGTTTAATATTATATCTATCTAAAAAAGTTTTAATTTGTTTCACAAACTTTTTATTTAATTTATCAGCAGAACCTATTGATAATGATAAACCATGAGCAAGGGTAGGTCTTGAAAAAACCGCTTCTTCAAATGCTTTTTCATAGATTTTTGGCATATGCATCCAATTCTCAGGAGTAACTTCCCACCAATCTGGTTGGAAATCACTCTTATTAACATCTAATAAAAAATCGCTTCGTAGACCTAATCCACAGCCTTTAATGTTTATCATTTACTCATCTTCCCCGTTTCATCCACATTTACCAGCGCCACATGAACCTTCAACTTTTTTCTTAGCATCTTTTTTCATATCAGCACCACATTTACCAGCACCACACGAACCTGCCATTTTTTTCTTACCAGCAGTTCCAGTCATTTCTTTAGTTTCTTTTTTCATATCGCTACCACATTTACCAGCGCCACATGAACCTTTTTTCTCAACTTTTTTCATATCACTACCACATTTACCAGCACCGCATGAACCACCTGCTGCATATGCACCAGTACTTGATAAGGCTACTCCTAAAAGAATCCCTGCTAATTTAATTTTAGTATTTTTTTTCATTGTATATCCTTTTTTATTTTTTAATATTTTTTTATGTATTCTATTTCTTTTTTATTAATATAATTTTAAATAAAATTATTTCTCTACTGCTTCAATCTCTATTTCAAGTTTAACTGTTTCATCAACTGCTATACCGCCAAATTCAAGAGCTTTATTCCATTTTAAACCGAAATCAATTCTATTGATTTTACCTTTTAAGGTAAATCCAACTCTATTATTTCCCTCAAAATCTTTTACTGTACCTAAATCTTCAACTTCAAGTTTTACTTCTTTTGTAACTCCTCTTATTGTTAAATCACCAGTCATTTCGCCTTCATCACCATCAGCTGCATATGATTTCATATTAAAAGTCATAAGAGGATATTTTTCTGATAGGAAAAAATCTTCACTTTTCAAGTGATTATCTCTTTTTTCGATTCCGGTATCTACTGATTTTGTTTCAATCTTTGCATTTAATTTATTAAATGTTTTAGTTTTATGATCAAAATCAATATCAGCTGTATATGATTTAAATTCACCTTTTACATTTGTAATCATCAAATGCTTAACTTTGAAGCCAACTTCTGAGTGTGCATTATCTAAAGTATGAGGTGTTGCATTTGCTAATGAAAATGTTAAAGCAGATGCTGTAATAATTTTTGTCAAAAAATTCATTTTTTTTACTCCTTATTTTGTTTATATATGGAAATTTTAATAGAATTTTGTTAAGTCATTGTGTAGAAGATATATATACACTTTTTTTATTATATGATATACTTGTTTTTATGAAAATACTACTACTTGAAGATGATCTAATACTTAATGAAATTATAGAAGAATTTTTAGAATCCCTAGAATACAAAGTCGTATCCGTATATGATGGAATGAAAGCTAGTGAAGTAATTTACGACGAACAATTTGATTTAATGATTTTAGATGTAAATGTACCAAATATGACAGGCTTTGAATTTTTAAAAAGCTTACGAGAAAACAATATAACAACTCCCGCTATATTTATTACTTCTTTAAACTCTGTTGAAGATATTGAAGAAGGATTTAACTCTGGGGCTGATGATTATTTAAAAAAACCCTTTGAATTAAAAGAACTAGAATTAAGAATAAACAATATAAAAAGACTTTTACATCTTGAAGAAGATGAATTAAAAATTGATGAGAATATAAGCTTTAATACAAAACTAAATTATATAGAAAAGAATTCAAATAAAACAAAACTTCCATTAAAAGAAGCTCAGATTTTAAAATATCTTTTAAGTAATACAAATAGATGTGTTTCACAAGATGAACTAAGCTCTAATATCTGGTCATATGAAGGAGCGCCAACGTCTTCAACTATTAGAACCTATATTAAGAATATAAGAAAAATATTAGGCGAAGAGTATATTGAAACTATAAAAGGAGTAGGGTATAGATTTAACAAGAAGTGAGAAAAGAACCTTTGTTAGGTTTTTTGGTCTTTACTTAGGATCATCTTTTATTCTATTACTAGTAATCTTTTGGCTTTTTTACAAAATTGAGTCAAAATTACAATATGACTTAGTTACATCAAACATGCAAAATGTAGCTTCTAAAATCTCTTCAAGTATCATTTATGCACATATGTCTAAACTTACAATTAATACCACTAAACTAGCAAGCTATATTCAATATGATTATGCCCTTTATGATAATAAACACAATAAGTTAGCAGGAAATATAAAAGAAGATATAGATTTGACAAAAAGAATTCAAAAGATTGATGATACTTATATTCTTGTAGATGGAACGCCAAGAGGACATTTGGGTGTTTATCATATTGTTATTAGAGAAAATATTTTTAAAGATAAAATTACTTCTTTAATAGAAAAGTCTATCTTCTATTTTGTAATAATTTATTCTATAATTGCAATTATAGGTTACTATTTAGCAGACCTATTCTTAGCTCCAATTATAAATGAAAGAAGAAAACTCAATAACTTTATAAAAGATACCACTCACGAGTTAAATACTCCTATTACAGCGATTTTAATGAGTACAAGTAAAGATTCTCCTTTAACTGCAAAAAACATGCAAAGAATAAATCTTAGTGCAAAAAGAATCTCAGAGATATATAAAGATTTAGTTTATCTATTCCTACATGAGAATAAAAATGAACCTAGGTCTACTATTCTGCAATTAGATAAAATTATTGCTGTTCAACTTGATTATTTTGAAGCTTTTGCAAGTAAAAAGAAATTAACAATTACTTCAAATATTGAAGCTACAAGTTTTGAAATGGAAAAAGAAAACTTTATAAGATTATTTAACAATCTTATATCAAATGCCATTAAATACAATAAAATTGGTGGCTCTATAGATATAGAGCTAAAAAATAAAACACTTATAATAAAAGATACGGGAATTGGTATAAAAAAAGAGTTAGTAAAGGATATTTTTAATAGATATTATAGAGCTACAAAAGACCAAGGTGGTTTTGGAATAGGGCTAAATATTGCTTATCATATTTGTAAAACCTATAATATTCAAATTGAAGTAGAATCAATTGAAAAAGAAGGAACAACTTTTACTCTAAAGTTCTAAGCTAGATTCTTCATTTTATAAATTTAATTTATATCCAATAGCTTTTATAGTTGTAATACTATCTTTTCCTAATATTTTTCGTAAATTCTTTATATAAGTTCTTATGGTTGTAGCAGTTGGAACTTCATCATAAACCCAATTGTTTAGAGATATTTCTTCGATTGAAATTGTTCTATTTTTATTTTTTATAAAATATTCAAATATTTTTGTTTCAGTTTTTGACAAATGGGTTTCTACTTTATTTAAAGATACAAACTTTGTGTCATAGTTATATGAGACTTCTTCGTTTAAGTGAATTATTCCTGAGGTATCAATTTGTCTTAATCTTTTTATATTATTAATTCTAAGCTCTAATTCACTTAAATGAAATGGCTTTTTAATATAATCATCAGCCCCAGAGTTAAAACCTTTTTCCATATCTTTTGAAGAATGAAGAGAAGTTATAAAAATGCTAGGAATATCTATTTTATTTTCTTTTAAATTCTTTAATAAATCAAAGCCGTTTAAAGAGGGTACATTTACATCTAAAAGTAATAAGTCAAAATGCTCTTCATAAATAGCTTCTAAGGCCTCTTGCCCATCTGAAGTTGAGACATATTCATAGTTAAGGTCTTCTAAAAACTCTTCTATTATCTCATTTAATAAAGTATCGTCTTCAAGTAATAATATTTTCATAGTTTTATTATAGTTAAATTTTTGTGGAATCCCTGTGGAAATATTTTATGATATAATTTTAAACTGTAAAAAGAGAAATAGGAGTTTCAAATAGATTTAACACAAAGTGAGAAAAGAACCTTTTTTAGATTTTTTGGACTATATATAGGCGCTTCATTTATTTTAATGACTCTTATTGCTTTATTATATTTCCAAAATGAAAAAAAACTCTATTTTGATTTAACAAAAACAAAAATGCAAAATGTTGTTTCAAATATTTCCTCCCAAATCATCTTTTCACATATGAGTAACAAAGGCTTAAATTTAGAGCAATTTTTAAAAACTGATATTTATAAAATTTCTTTTTATGATGAAAATAAAAATGTAATAGTAGGGAACCTAAAAGATAAAATAGATTTTTCTAAGAAGATTATCAAAGAAAAAAGAAACTTTATTTTAGTTGATGACTCTACCTATGGACATTTGGGCATTTACTATATTGCCATAAAAGAAAACCTATTTTTTAAAACAATCAATACTTTAAAAAATGAAATTATTATTCTATTTTTAATCATTTTCTCTATTCTTTCACTTATTGGTTTTTTCCTTGCAAAACTATTTTTAAAACCAATTAAAGATGAAAGAGAAAAACTAAACAACTTTATAAAAGATACTACCCATGAGTTAAATACTCCAATAAGTGCTATTTTAATGTCAGCAGAGAATAAAGATTTAACAAAAAAGCAAATAGAAAGAATAAAACTCTCAGCCCATAAAATTTCAGAGATATATAAAGACTTGACATATATATTTTTAGAAGATAGGGAAGAAAAAATAGATTTAAAAGAAATCTTACTTAAAAAAGTTATCAAAGAACAACTAAGATATTTTGAAGCCTTAGCAGAAAAAAAGAAAATAACAATAATCACAGACTTAGAAGATTTCAAATACTTAATAGATGAAAATGATTTCACTAGATTATTTAATAATATCCTATCAAATGCAATAAAATACAATAAAAAAGCAGGAACAATAAATATAAGTTTAAAAAACAACACTCTTACAATAAAAGATACAGGTATTGGAATACCAGAAGATAAAATCAAAGATATCTTCAATAGATATTTTAGAGCTACAAAAGATAGTGGAGGTTTTGGAATTGGCTTAAATATTGTTCAAAATATCTGTTTATCCTATGACATAAAATTTGATGTACAATCTAAAGTAAAAGAGGGTACTTCTTTTACTTTTATCTTTTAATTCTTTTTATAAATCTTTCCACACTGCTTCCATATTAAATAAATAAACTCTTTAAAATAAAAAAGGAGTTTTTATGCAAAAACATAACAAAATCCCATTTTTGGGTAGCTTACTTAAACTAGTTTGTATTTTAGCCTTAAGTTTTGGTCTTTTAAATGCTCAAGCAATTGATTTAAAAGGAGATAAAAATGGATATCAAGCACATTTTTATTCAAAGAAATCTTTAGTTGTAGGAGATAATTATTTTTTTGTTACATTAACAAAAGATGGAAAAGAACTTACAAATGCAAAAGTAAAAGCAAAATTCTTTATGCCTGAAATGCCAGGAATGCCATATATGGAATATGTGGGAAAAGCAAAATTAATTGATGGCAAATACAAAATGTTGATTAATCTTTCAATGAGCGGAACGTGGCAATTTCATTTAATGTTTAAAACAGCAGATGGAAAAGTTCATAAAATTAGATCAAGTGTAAACTTATAGGATAATATTATGTTCAAAAAATCTCTTCTACTTTTTTCACTTTTTTTTGTAACTACTTCTTTTTTAAATGCACAAACAATAAGTAGTATTGTAGAAAACACTTACAATAAAAACTATACTTTAAAAGCATTGGAAGAATCTATAAAAGTTGCAAAACAAGAAATAGAATTATCTTCAAAATGGACAAATCCAACACTTAGTTTTGGATTAACAGATATTCAGTTTGATGAGGTAACAAGAAGGGATTTAGAACCTATGCAAGCCACATTTGTAGGAATTACTCAAAGTATTCCTTTAGGTGACAAATTAAAAATCTCGGAAAAAATCGCAAGAAATGATTATCAAATATCAAAATATTTAGTAGAAGAACAAAAACTACAATATAGAGCAAAAATATACGAATATGTTTATAATATTAAACTATTAAAAGAAAGATTATCTTTATTTGAAGAATTTAAAAGAAATACTTTAAATCTAGAAAATTTACTAAAAGAGCTTTATAAATTCAATAAAGCAAACCAAGCACAAATTTTGAATGCTCAAATTATGCAGCAAGAACTCAATTTAAAATCTCAAAAATTAAAAACACTTTTAAATACAATAACTTTAAGACTAGAACAAATCACTTATGAAAAAATAGAAAATATTGATATTGATACAAATATAAAGAAGATTCAACTTTCTTTGAATATTGATTCCCATCCAAAAATCTTATCTTTAATGCAAGTTTCTAAGAAATTTGATAATCTTTCAAAGCTAGAAAAAGAGAAAAAGAACTCTGATATAAAAGTTTCTCTTACTTATTTTCAAAGAGATAACAAATATAAAGATTATGCAAACCTAAGTTTTGCAATTCCTTTGTCTGTTTATGGAAAAGAAGATATAAAATCTAAAAAAGCAAAATTTAATGAAATTGAAACAAATCACAAATTAGAAGATATAAAATTAACTTTTAAAAATCAAATCAAAACTTATCAACAAAATATAGAAGATTCTATAATAACTTTAAATATTATTAAAAAAGATATTCTTCCAAAATACAATCAACTACAAAAAGTTTTAGAAACTTATAACTCTTTCTCATCTACAAATATAGATTCGAAATCTTTAATAAATAATTTTAATGAAATTATAAAATACAAATTAAAAGTGCTTGCGGAAAAAGAGAATTATTTTAATACTCTTGCAAAATCTAGCTATTATACTAAGGAAATAAAATGAAACTACTACTAAGCTCCCTAATAATAGGCTTTACAATACTAAATGCTCAAATTCTTGAAGTTTCGCAATTGTTCAATAAAAAGCTCGTCAAAGTAGAAAAAGAGCAAATAGGTAGCTTAAAAAGCTTTTATGGAACTACTGCTTTGAATGAGACAAAAATTTATGATATTGTGACTAGATTTGATGGATATATCACAAATTTATATGCAAATGAACAATATAAACAAATAAAAAGAGGATCTTTACTTTTTACAATTTATTCAGATGAAGTAAATTCAATTCAACAAGAGATTCATATTGCAAAGAAATATAATAAATCATTAGTAAGTAGTAATATTGAAAAATTAAAATCTTTGGACATAAACTCTTCAATAATTAAAAAGATAAAATCTTCAAATAAAACCATAACTAGCCTTCCATTTTTTTCTCCAATAAATTCAATTATTTTACAAAAAAATATAAATAAAGGAAGTTATGTAAAAAAAGGTCAACTTTTACTTCAACTAGCATCTTTAGATGAACTTTGGTTTATTGCTTCAATTTATCAAAAAGATTTGGCTTTTATAAAAAAAGATATGAAAGCTAAAATTTATATTGATGGAATAAAAAATCCAATTGATTCAAAAGTTGATGTGATTTACCCAAATGTTGATTTAAAAACAAAAGCTGTTGATGTAAGATTTATAATTCCTAATAAAGATTTGAAGCTTTATCCAAATATGTTTGCAAAGGTGAGTTTAAAAGCAATATCAAAAGAGAGATTGACTTTACCTAAAACTGCTGTTTTAACAAAAGGTTCTAAATATTTTGTTTTCCAACACTTATCTGAAACTGAATTTGAAGCAATTGAAATAGAAGCAAAAAGAATCTCATCAAATAAATATGAAATTTTGGAAGGACTAGAAGAGGGTCAAACTGTTATAAATAATGCACTTTTCTTACTAGATTCGGATGCCATTACAAATGGTCTTTATAACCAAGATGATGATACAGACTGGTAAAAGGAAATAAATTATGGTAGAAAATATAATCTCATATAGCATAAGAAAGAAATTTTTAATTCTTTTTTCTATTCTTGTTTTATCTATTGCTTCTTTTTGGGCTGTTAAAAATACAAGCTTAGATGCCTTACCTGATCTTTCTCCACCTCAGGTTATTGTGCAAGTTAAATGGGCTGGTCAAAGTCCTAGTACAATTGAAGAACAAGTTTCTTATCCTCTTATTTCAAACTTAATGAGTTTGCCAAATATTGATACAGTAAGAGCTATGAGTTCTTTTCAAAATGCCTTGATATATATTATCTTTAAAGATGGTACAGATCTTTATGATTCAAGAAATAGAATCTTAGAACAACTCTCTTCTTTACAAGGAAGTTTCCCTTCTGGCGTTGATGTCTCAATGGGACCAGATGCAACAGGAGTTGGTTGGGCTTATGAATATGCACTTAAATCTGATACAAAATCACTTGATGAACTTAGAACTTTACAAGACTATTATTATAAATATGCTTTATTAGGTGTTGAGGGGGTTAGTGAAATTGCCTCTATTGGTGGCTTTATAAAAAATTATGAAATAACATTAAATCAAGATAAACTAGTTCAATATAATATAAGTATTCAAGAAGTTAAAAATGCAATTGTGAAAAACAATGATGAAAAGGGTGGACGAATTATTTTAGAAAATGGTTTTGAACACATGATTCAAGCCAAAGGATATTTAAAAAGTGTTGTTGATATTGAAAATATTACAGTTAAAACAAATGAAACTATTCCTTTAAAAATAAAAGATATTGCTCAAGTTAATATTACTTCAACAAATAGAAGAGGAATGGCAGATTTAGATGGACAAGGCGATACTGTTGGAGGAATTGTAGTTGTACGATATGGAGAAAATCCATATTCTGTTATAAAAGCTGTAAAAGAAAAAATCAAAACTCTAAAAGTAGAAGGTGTAGAAGTTATTGAAACATATGATAGATCTTCACTTATTGATAAAGCAATTGATACACTTAAAAATACCCTTATTGAAGAATCTATTATTGTTATGATTATTACAGGTTTATTCTTATTTCATTTTAGGTCTGCATTAATTATTATAATTACGCTTCCACTTACTGTTTTAATTACTTTTCTTCTAATGAAAGCTTTTGGAATGGGTTCAAATATTATGAGTCTAGGAGGAATTGCAATTGCAATTGGAGCTATGGTTGATGCCACAATTGTAATGGTAGAAAATGCTCATAAATATCTTCAAGGTAAAGAAAATATCTCAAATGAAGAACGTGTTAAAATTATCTTAAAATCAGCAAAACAAGTAGGGCGTCCAATTTTCTTTGCATTAATGTTAGTTGTAGTTTCATTCTTGCCAATTTTTGCCTTAACAGGACAAGAAGGAAGATTATTTACTCCTTTAGCTTTTACTAAATCATTTGCAATGATAAGTGGAGCAATATTATCTATTACCCTTGTTCCAATTCTTATGGTATTTTTTATAAAAGGAAAACTTCTAAGAGAAGATAAAAATATATTAAATAAGTTTTTTATTACTTTATATTCTCCTTTACTAAAAATCTCTTTAAAGCTTAGATACTTAATTGTGCTGATTTTTTTAGCAACAATAATTCTTGCATATCCAGTTTATAAAAAACAAAACTGGGAGTTTATGCCTATGATGAATGAGCATACTTTTATGTATATGCCTGTAACTCCTTATGGTTTAGGAATTGATTTAGCAAAAGAATTAACTCAAAAAACAGATAAAATTATAAAATCCTTTCCAGAAGTTCAAACGGTCTTTGGAAAAGCAGGGCGAGCAGATACAGCTACAGACCCCGCTCCTTTAGCAATGATTGAGACAATTATTACTTTTAAACCTGAAAGCCAATGGCGGGAAGGGATGACCTATAAAAAACTT
>Ga0193955_1000650_pt1 | contig 18657 bp, 13 predicted proteins | sample BB_6_MG_FD_140343 | JGI IMG/M metagenome (GOLD analysis project Ga0193955, IMG submission 140343) | Microbial mat bacterial communities from the Broadkill River, Lewes, Delaware, United States - BB_6_MG | ecosystem: Environmental > Aquatic > Freshwater > River > Microbial mats | place: USA... | reverse complement strand
TCAATTAAGCGATAATTGATGATACTACACCAGCACCTACTGTACGGCCACCTTCACGAATCGCGAAACGTAAACCTTCATCCATTGCTACTGGGTTGATTAGCTCAACAACAAATTTCAAGTTATCACCAGGCATTACCATTTCTACACCTTCTGGTAACTCTACTGAGCCAGTGATGTCAGTTGTACGGAAGTAAAACTGTGGACGGTAACCTTTAAAGAATGGCGTATGACGACCACCTTCATCTTTAGAAAGTACGTATACTTCTGATTCAAATTTTGTATGAGGTGAAATTGAGCCAGGCTTACATAATACTTGACCACGTTCAACGTCTTCACGTTTAAGACCACGTAGAAGAACACCACAGTTCTCACCAGCACGACCTTCGTCAAGCAATTTACGGAACATTTCAACACCTGTACAAGTAGATTTTTGTGTATCACGGATACCTACTACTTCTACTTCTTCACCTACTTTGATGATTCCACGTTCAACACGGCCTGTTACAACAGTACCACGACCTGAAATTGAGAAAACATCTTCAATTGGCATGATGAATGCGCCATCAATTGCACGCTCTGGCTCTGGAATATAAGAATCAAGTGCATCAGCAAGTTCAATTACTTTTGCTTCCCATTTTTCTTCGCCTTGAAGTGCGCCTAATGCTGAACCTTGAATGACTGGTAAATCATCACCTGGGAATTCATATTCGCTAAGAAGTTCACGAACTTCCATTTCTACTAATTCTAATAATTCTTCATCGTCAACCATGTCACATTTGTTCATGAAAACAATGATGTATGGTACACCAACTTGGCGAGACAATAAGATGTGCTCACGTGTTTGTGGCATAGGACCATCGGTTGCTGCAACTACTAAGATTGCGCCATCCATTTGTGCCGCACCAGTAATCATGTTTTTGATGTAATCAGCATGGCCTGGGCAATCTACGTGTGCGTAGTGACGTGTTTCTGTATCATATTCAATGTGTGATGTATTGATTGTAATACCACGTTCACGCTCTTCTGGTGCATTATCGATTTGTGCGAAATCTTTAACTTCACCACCGTGTACTTTAGTTAATACCGCAGAGATAGCGGCTGTTAAAGTTGTTTTACCGTGATCAACGTGTCCGATAGTACCAACGTTTACATGTGGTTTATTACGTTCAAATTTTTCTTTAGCCATTTTTCAATTACCTTAAAGTTTATTTTGCTATAAAAAATAAAAGCAACAGTCAAAACGACCGCGCTTGTTGTAAATCTTGCTTATTGTAAATTATAGAGCCCTAACGAGTTTCCATAATTTTTTGTGCTACCAATTTTGGTGCTTCATTATATTGCTGAAACTCCATAGAGTAAGATGCACGACCTTGGGTAGCACTACGCAAGTCGGTAGCATAACCGAACATTTCGGATAAGGGTACCAATGCATTTACAATTTTAGAACCTGCTGGACCTTCGTCCATACCGTCGATAATACCGCGTCGACGATTTAAGTCACCTACAACATCCCCCATATTGGCTTCAGGTGTAGATACTTCCACTTTCATCATTGGTTCTAATATTACAGGATTTGCTTGTAGCGCACCATTTTTAAAACCAATAGAGGCAGCAACTTTAAATGCCATCTCATTTGAGTCAACATCATGGAAAGAACCATCAAAAAGCGTGACTTTAATGTCTAATAATGGGAAACCAGCTAAAACACCACTTTCCATTTGCTCTTTACAGCCTTTCTCTACTGCAGGAATATATTCTTTAGGTACTGAACCGCCAACCGTTTCGTTAACAAATTCAAACCCTGCGCCTTCTTCTAAAGGCTCCATTTTAAGCCAAACATGACCATATTGGCCCTTACCACCTGATTGACGAACGAACTTGCCTTCAACTTCCACACTTTTGCGAATAGTTTCACGGTACGATACTTGTGGATTACCCACATTACATTCCACGCCAAATTCACGTTTCATTCGTTCAACCAGAATATCTAAATGTAACTCTCCCATTCCTGAAATAATGGTTTGTCCCGTTTCATCATCTGTATGTACTCTGAACGACGGATCTTCTGCAGCAAGTTTTCCTAATGCAATGCCCATTTTTTCTTGAGCTGCTAGCGTTCTTGGTTCTACAGCGACTGAAATTACTGGCTCAGGAAATTCCATACGTTCAAGAGTTATTACATGATTAGCATCACAAAGAGTATCCCCCGTTGTAACATCTTTTAAGCCAATTGCGGCCGCTATATCACCAGCACGTACTTCTTTAATTTCTTGTCTGTCGTTAGCATGCATTTGTACGATACGGCCAAAACGTTCTTTTTTACCCTTAATTGGGTTATAAACACTATCGCCAGTTTTAACCACACCAGAATAGACACGGAAGAAAGTCAGTGTGCCTACAAAGGGATCAGTTGCTATTTTAAAGGCTAATGCTGCAAAGGGTTCGTTATCATCTGCTGGCCGTGACCCTTCAGTTTCATCTTTATCGTCATTAATGCCAGTTATAGCAGCAACTTCTGTTGGTGATGGTAAATACTCAACGACAGCATCAAGTACCGCTTGCACGCCTTTATTCTTAAACGCACTACCACAGCTACATAAGATTAACTCATTAGCCAATGTTCTTATGCGTAATCCTGCTTTGATTTCAGCTTCTGTTAACTCACCTTCTTCAAGGTATTTATCCATTAACTCTTCACTGGCTTCAGCTGCTTCTGACACTAGATGTTCACGCCATTCTTCAGCTAAATCAAGCATATCAACAGGAATATCTTCATAAGTGAATGTCATTCCTTGATCTGCTTCAGACCAATTAATCGCTTTCATTTTAACTAAATCAACAACACCACGAAAATCTTCTTCTGCACCTATAGCTAAGTGTATTGGCACTGCATTAGCGCCTAGTCTAGTTTTCAACTGCTTTACAACCGACAAAAAATTCGCACCCGAACGGTCCATTTTATTAACGAAAACTATTCTAGGTACTTCATATTTTTCCATCTGACGCCAAACAGTTTCTGTTTGCGGCTGAACACCTGAAGAGGCACAAAGAACCAATACAGCACCATCAAGTACTCTTAATGAACGCTCTACCTCAATAGTGAAATCAACATGGCCGGGGGTGTCAATAATGTTAATTCGGTGATCTTCAAATTGTCCTTCCATTCCTTTCCAAAAACAAGTTATTGCTGCTGAGGTGATAGTAATACCTCTTTCTTGTTCTTGTTCCATCCAGTCCATGGTGGCAGCACCATCATGCACTTCACCTAACTTATGAGAAAGACCAGTGTAAAAAAGTACACGTTCTGTTGTAGTGGTTTTACCTGCATCTACATGCGCACAAATACCGATATTACGATAGCGCTCAATAGGGGTGATACGGGCCAATTTAAATTCCTCTTATGCTTTTTAGTTTAACTTAAAAGTTAAACTAGTCGGCTAAATAATTAAATAAACAAAACACTCAAGCCTTAATTGCTTTGTTTATTAAACTTCATAAAAAACACTTATGTTAAAAACAAGTATGGCTAGCAAGATAAACTCTTGCTAGCCATGTACTGACTTTAAGATAAACTCCTAAAGTTAGCATTACATTCAAACATTACCTAAGGGTTACCAGCGGTAGTGAGCGAATGCTTTGTTAGCTTCAGCCATACGGTGAACGTCTTCACGTTTCTTAACCGCTGAACCTTTGCTGTCAGACGCATCTAACATTTCGTTAGCTAAGCGCTGAGCCATTGATTTTTCACCACGTTTACGAGCTGCTTCAACTAACCAACGCATGGCTAGAGCGTTACGACGCACTGGACGTACTTCAACTGGTACTTGATAAGTAGAACCACCAACACGACGAGATTTAACTTCGACTTGTGGGCGGATGTTATCTAAAGCAATTTCAAAAAGCTCTAAATGAGTCTTTTCAGAATTTTTCTCAGTCAAAATATCTAATGCACCGTATACAATTTTTTCTGCAGTAGATTTTTTACCATCAACCATAAGGATGTTGATGAATTTTGCTAAAAGTTCGTTATGGAACTTAGGATCTGGCAATATTTTACGTTGCCCTACGACGCGTCTTCTTGGCATCTTAATTCTCCGTAGTATTCAGGAATAATCCAAAATATATAAATTTAAAAAATTTTCATTTGGCCTTACTTAACGTTTTTGTCTTTTACCGATCTAAATGGTAAAGGATGGAAACTTAAGATTTAGGTCGTTTAGCACCGTATTTAGAACGGCCTTGTCTTCTATCGCTTACACCAGAACAATCTAGTGCGCCACGAACGGTGTGATAACGCACACCTGGTAAATCTTTAACACGACCACCACGGATTAAAATCACGCTATGTTCTTGTAAATTATGCCCTTCACCACCAATGTAAGAAGTTACTTCGTAGCCGTTAGTTAAACGAACACGAGCAACTTTACGAAGTGCTGAGTTAGGTTTTTTAGGTGTAGTTGTATATACACGAGTACATACGCCACGACGTTGTGGGCAGGCTTGTAACGCTGGAACATTACTTTTTGATACCTGTCTAACACGTGGTTTACGTACTAGTTGGTTAATAGTTGCCATTATAGCTCCTGTTCAGTTAAAACATTGGGGGATTTTTATTGACTAAGTTTGCCAAATCACCCACTTATAAACGTGAAAAATCTTACCTTACAACATTGTACCTACTGAGCACGGAATATAAGGTCGCGAAATTCTATAGGCCAAAGAGCTTACTGTCAAGTAATAACTGGCTTATCGACTAACTTAAACAAAAAAACCGTACTCTTTTCAGGTACGGTTTTTTTATAAAGTTAACGTGATGAATAGCTTTTAAGTTAAAGCTAACTCATCAACTTATTCTGAGCCTAAGTCTGCGCTTAATGCATCAGCTAATGCTTGTTCTGCTTCATCTGCCGATACAGTGGTATCTTCATGAGCATCGAAAGCTGCTTTCGCTTTAGCACGTTCTTGATGGTAGGCATAACCTGTACCAGCAGGAATCAAACGTCCAACGATAACGTTTTCTTTCAAACCACGTAAGCCATCTTTCTTACCTGCAACAGCGGCTTCTGTAAGCACACGTGTTGTTTCTTGGAAAGATGCAGCCGAAATGAATGATTCGGTAGCTAAAGAAGCTTTAGTGATACCCATCATTTGCATTTCATATTCAGCTGGCACTTTACCTTGTGCTTCAAGATCACGGTTAGCAATGTTAACGCGAGCAACTTCCACTTGCTCACCTTTTAAGAAATTACTGTCACCAGCATCAAGAATCTCACATTTACGGATCATTTGACGTACGATAACTTCAATATGCTTGTCGTTAATCTTTACACCTTGTAAACGATAAACTTCTTGTACTTCATTCACAATGTAATTCGCAACTGGTGCAACACCACGTAAACGTAAAATATCATGTGGAGACTCAGGACCATCGGCAATAACTTCACCTTTAGCCACTTGTTCACCTTCAAACACATTTAATTGACGTGTTTTCGGAATCATCTCTTCATATACTTCGCCGCTAGGTTGAGTAATAAGTAGACGTACTTTGCCTTTTGTTTCTTTACCGAAACCGATAACGCCTGTTTTCTCAGCAAGAATTGCTGGTAATTTAGGCTTACGCGCTTCAAACAAATCAGCAACACGAGGCAAACCACCCGTAATATCGCGAGTTTTTGAACTTGCTTGTGGTATACGCGCTAACGCATCACCAATACTTACTTCGGCACCATCTTCAAGATTTACAATTGCATTACCTGGTAAGTAATAAAGTGCAGGAATTTCAGTACCCGCAATCATTACATCTTTACCTTTAGCATCAACTAGCTTTAACGCTGGGCGCATTTCTTTACCACTTGCACTACGTTGAGCCGCTTCAGTAATAACAATGCTTGATAAACCTGTTAGCTCATCTGTTTGACGAACCATGGTTACACCATCGATCAAATCAACAAATTGTACTTTACCTTTTACTTCTGTAATGATCGGATGCGTATGCGGATCCCAGTTGGCGATTGTATCACCAGCAGTTACCGTTTCACCGTCACTCTTAGAAAGTACAGCACCGTAAGGTACTTTGTAGTTTTCAGTAACGCGACCCATATCATCAATAACCGTTAATTCAGATGAACGCGAGGTTATAACAATATGTTTGTCTGAGTTTGTAACAAATTTAGCATTCTGTAATTTCAGTATACCTGTGTTATTCACTTGTACACTATTTTCAGCTGAAGCACGAGATGCTGCACCACCGATGTGGAACGTACGCATAGTAAGCTGAGTACCTGGTTCACCAATTGACTGTGCTGCCACAACACCAATTGCCTCACCTTGGTTAATCATATGACCACGAGCCAAATCACGACCATAACAGTTTGCACAAATACCAAAATCAGTTTCACAGGTAATAATTGAACGTACTTTGATGTGATCAACTGAATTTTCTTCAATAACATCACAAAGCGCTTCATCAATTAAGGTATTACGTGGAAGCAGAACTTCTTCAGTACCTGGAATAAAGACATCTTCACAAACAACACGACCTAATACACGCTCACGTAGCGGCTCAACTACATCACCACCTTCAATTAATGGAGTCATTAATAAGCCATCAGTTGTACCACAGTCATGCTCTGTTACAACCAAATCTTGTGCAACATCAACTAAACGACGAGTTAAGTAACCTGAGTTAGCCGTTTTCAATGCTGTATCAGCCAAACCTTTACGCGCACCATGTGTTGAGATAAAGTATTCAGATACGTTCAAACCTTCACGGAAGTTCGCCTTGATAGGCGTTTCGATGATTGAACCGTCTGGTTTAGCCATCAAACCACGCATACCAGCTAACTGGCGAATCTGCGCAGCACTACCACGAGCACCCGAATCAGCCATCATAAAGATTGAGTTGAAAGAATCTTGTTCTTCCATTTCACCGTCACGATTTAAGATTTGTTCTTTAGACAAGTTATCCATCATCGCTTTCGACACTTTTTCGTTCGCTGACGACCAAATATCGATAACTTTGTTGTATTTCTCACCGGCAGTTACAAGGCCTTGATCAAACTGTGCTTGAATCTCAGCAACTTCCGCTTCTGAGTCTTCAATAATGGTATATTTCGCTTCAGGAATAACCATATCATCGATACCAACAGAAGCACCTGCAATCATTGCATAATGAAAACCAGTGTACATAATATGATCAGCGAAGATAACCGTATCTTTTAAGCCTAGTGTACGGTAAGCATGGTTAATCAATTTTGAAATTGCTTTTTTGGCCAATGGCTGATCGATTACATCATACGGCAAACCTTTTGGACATACTTGCCATAAAATAGCACGACCTACTGTTGTATTTCGTAAGCTAGTTTTTGCTTCATATTCGCCATTAGTATTTTTTACGTATTCTGTGATGCGAATTTTAACACGGGCATGAAGCTCGGCAACACCAGTACGGTATGCTTTTTCAGCTTCTTTGGTGTCTACAAACACCATGCCTTCACCTAAGCCATTGACACGATCACGTGTTAGGTAATAGAGACCTAATACAACATCTTGTGATGGAACGATAATTGGCTCACCGTTTGCTGGTGCCAGCACGTTATTTGTTGACATCATCAACGTACGTGCTTCCATTTGCGCTTCGATTGTTAATGGCACATGTACAGCCATTTGGTCACCATCGAAATCGGCATTATATGCCGCACAAACTAATGGATGAAGGTGAATTGCTTTACCTTCAATCAACACGGGTTCAAACGCTTGAATACCTAATCTATGCAAGGTTGGTGCACGGTTAAGCATAACTGGATGTTCACGGATAACTTCATCAAGTACATCCCAAACTTCCGCGCCTTCACGTTCTACTAATTTTTTAGCTGCCTTTATCGTAGTGGCTAAACCACGACGCTCTAACACACCGTAAATAAATGGTTTAAATAATTCTAATGCCATTTTCTTGGGTAAACCACATTGATGAAGTTTCAATGTTGGACCCACGGTAATTACAGAACGACCAGAGTAATCTACACGCTTACCTAGTAAGTTTTGACGGAAACGACCTTGCTTACCTTTAATCATATCGGCAAGTGATTTTAAAGGACGTTTGTTAGACCCCGTAATAGCGCGACCACGACGACCGTTATCTAAAAGCGCATCAACAGACTCTTGTAACATCCGTTTTTCGTTACGTACAATAATGTCTGGGGCAACGAGATCTAAAAGACGTTTTAAACGGTTGTTACGGTTGATTACACGACGGTATAGATCATTCAAATCAGAGGTCGCAAAGCGGCCACCATCTAATGGAACTAATGGACGTAAATCTGGCGGTAAAATAGGAAGAACATTCATAATCATCCACTCAGGCTTGTTGCCTGAAGCAGCAAATGCTTCCATTAATTTTAAACGCTTAGTGATTTTTTTACGTTTTGTTTCACTACCGATTTCAGGTAGTTCTTCACGCATTTGCGCTACTTCACCATCTAAATCAATTTGTTGTAGTAAAGCTAAAACAGCTTCGGCTCCCATAAGGGCGTCAAATTCATCACCGTGTTCTTCTAAGGCATCAAGATATTCTTCTTCCGTTAGAATTTGGCTTTTCTCTAATGTTGTCATACCAGGTTCAGTGACAACATAAGATTCAAAATAAAGTACGCGTTCAATATCACGTAATGTCATATCAAGTAATAAACCAATACGTGACGGTAATGATTTTAAAAACCAGATATGAGCAACGGGACTTGCTAGCTCAATATGACCCATACGTTCGCGACGAACTTTAGTCAACGTAACTTCAACACCACATTTTTCACAAATAACACCACGGTGTTTTAAGCGTTTGTATTTGCCACAAAGACATTCATAATCTTTTACTGGACCAAAAATACGCGCACAAAACAAACCGTCACGCTCTGGTTTGAACGTACGATAGTTGATGGTTTCAGGTTTTTTAACCTCACCAAATGACCATGAACGTACCAAATCTGGCGAGGCTAGACCGATGCGAATCCCATCGAAATCTTCTGTTTGATTTTGTTGCTTAAGAAACTTAAGTAAATCTTTCACACTCTTCTCCTGTCGGAGTTAAATCTATAGAAGAAGGTAAACACGTTACCTTCTTCGCTTACTGCTTCACTGATTTTTAAATTATCAGTGGTCAGCGACTCATTGCTTAGAACCTAATCTTGGTCTAATTCAATGTTAATACCTAGAGAACGAATTTCTTTAAGTAATACATTGAATGACTCAGGAATACCTGGATCCATACGGTGATCACCGTCTACTAAGTTTTTATACATTTTAGTACGACCGGCAACATCATCAGATTTAACCGTCAGCATTTCTTGTAGCGTATAAGCCGCGCCGTACGCTTCTAATGCCCATACTTCCATCTCACCGAAACGTTGACCACCGAATTGTGCTTTACCACCAAGAGGTTGCTGTGTAACTAAGCTATAAGAACCTGTAGAACGTGCATGCATTTTATCATCAACTAAATGGTTTAATTTCAGCATATACATGTAACCAACCGTTACAGGACGTTCAAACTCGCGACCAGTACGACCATCAGTTAAAGTAAACTGACCGCTTTCTGGCATATCTGCGAGTTTAAATAATTCTTTAATTTCTTTTTCCGCAGCGCCGTCAAACGCTGGTGTTGCAATAGGTAAACCTGCACGCAAGTTGGCTGCTAAACGCAACACTTCTTCGTCAGAGAAACTAGCAACATCAACTTCTTGACGAGATTCACCTACATTGTAAACTTCTTGAATAAAGTTACGTAGTTTATGAATTTCTTGTTGCGCTTCTAACATACGGTTAATCTTTTCACCGATACCACGACATGCCATACCTAAATGAGTTTCTAAGATCTGACCGATGTTCATACGCGATGGAACACCTAATGGGTTTAAAACAACATCCACTGGCACACCATGTTCATCGTATGGCATATCTTCAACAGGTACTACGTTTGAAATAACACCTTTGTTACCATGACGACCAGCCATTTTATCACCTGGCTGTATGCGACGTTTAACAGCTAAGTAAACCTTAACTATTTTTAATACGCCTGGTTGTAAGTCATCGCCTTGCGTGATTTTACGACGTTTAATTTCATACTTCTTATCGAAATCTTCTTTAATGTTGTCGTATTGCTCAGCTATTTGTTCTAACTCTGCTTGCTGATCTTCGTTTGATAAGTTTTGTGTTAACCACTTATCACGAGACATTGACGTTAAATCAGACTCGTTTAAACCAGCAGACAGTAATAACTTTTTGGTACGTGCGTAAATGCCATCTTCTAAGATACTTAATTCATCGCCAAGATCTTTCTTAACTTCTTTAAGCTGCATTTCTTCAATTTCAATTGCGCGAGCATCTTTTTCAACGCCATCGCGAGTGAATATTTGTACGTCAATAATAGTACCTTTTACTGAGTTTGGTACACGTAAAGAGCTGTCTTTTACATCCGCTGCTTTTTCACCAAAAATTGCACGTAAAAGTTTTTCTTCAGGTGTTAATTGTGTTTCACCTTTAGGAGTAACTTTACCTACTAAGATATCACCACCATTTACTTCAGCACCAATATATACAACACCCGCTTCATCTAATTTAGATAAAGCTGATTCACCAACATTAGGAATATCAGCAGTAATTTCTTCACTACCTAATTTAGTGTCTCGTGCAATACATGTTAACTCTTGAATATGAATCGTAGTAAATCTATCTTCAATAGCAACACGTTCAGATAACAACATTGAATCTTCAAAGTTGTAACCATTCCACGGCATAAAGGCGATACGCATATTTTGACCAAGCGCTAATTCCCCCATATCTGTAGATGGGCCATCTGCCAATACGTCACCGCGAACCACTGGTTCACCCATACGACACACTGGACGTTGATTAATACATGTGTTTTGGTTAGAGCGGGTATATTTAGTTAAGTTGTAAATATCAATACCTGCTTCACCAGCACGCATTTCATTTTCATTTACCCTTACTACAATACGTGAGGCATCAACATAACTCACAACACCACCACGTTTAGCAACAGCTGTTACACCTGAATCAACAGCAACTACTTTTTCCATACCAGTACCAACTAGAGGCTTATCTACGATAAGTGTTGGTACTGCTTGGCGTTGCATGTTTGACCCCATCAAAGCACGGTTAGCATCATCGTGTTCAAGGAAAGGGATAAGTGACGCCGCAACAGAAATAATTTGTTGTGGTGAAACATCCATATATTGAACTTCAGCTGGAGCTTTTAATGTAAATTCATTTTTATGGCGACAGTTGACTAAGTCTTCAATCAACTTATCAGATGCATCTCGTTCAGCATTTGCTTGAGCAATAACAAAGTTACCCTCTTCAATTGCTGACAAATAGTCAATTTCTTCTGTCACTAAACCATCAACCACCTTGCGATATGGGGTTTCTAAGAACCCAAAATCGTTAGTGCGTGCGTAACATGAAAGCGAGTTGATCAAACCAATGTTTGGCCCCTCAGGCGTTTCAATTGGACAAACACGACCGTAATGCGTTGGATGCACATCTCGCACCTCAAAACCAGCACGTTCACGCGTTAAACCACCTGGCCCTAAAGCTGAGATACGACGTTTATGCGTAACTTCTGATAATGGATTATTTTGATCCATAAATTGTGACAATTGTGAAGAACCAAAGAATTCCTTCACTGCCGCTGAAATTGGTTTTGCATTGATTAAGTCTTGAGGCATAATCGCATCTAAGTCACCAAGACTTAAGCGTTCACGCACAGCACGTTCAACACGTACAAGACCGACGCGGAATTGGTTTTCGGCCATTTCGCCTACAGAGCGAATACGACGGTTACCTAAATGATCAATATCATCAACTTCGCCTTTACCATCACGAATGTCGATTAAGGTTTTCATCACTGAGATAATATCATCTTGTGATAAGATACCTGAGCCAATATCATCAGCATTACCTACTCGACGATTAAACTTCATACGACCTACAGTTGATAAGTCATAACGCTCAGAAGCAAAAAACAAGTTACTGAATAAGGTTTCAGCTGCATCTTTTGTAGGCGGCTCACCAGGGCGCATCATACGATAAATTTCAACCAACGCTTCTAGGCGATTAGTTGAGCTATCAACACGTAATGTATCAGACATATATGAACCAACATCAAATTCGTTCATATATAAAGTAGAGATAGATTTATGTCCTGCTTGACTCAGCTGTGCTAATAACTCTAACGTTAATTCAGCATTGGCTTCAGCAATGACTTCACCTGTTGATTTATCAATATAAGCTTTCGATAGCACTTTACCAACAATATATTCTGCAGGTACCTCTAACGAATCGATTTTAGCTTTATTTAATGCGTTAATATGACGAGCCGTTATACGGCGACCAGACTCTACTAATATTTCACCTTTCTCGATCGAAATATCAAAAGTAGCTGTTTCTCCACGAAGACGATCTGGGATAAGATCCATAACCAACTTATCGCCTTTTATAGCAAAATTAGTTGTATCGTAGAAAATATCTAAGATTTCTTCTGTAGAATATTCTAGTGCACGTAATATAATTGACGCTGGTAATTTACGGCGTCTGTCTATACGTACAAATAAGTTATCTTTTGGATCAAATTCAAAATCTAACCATGAACCGCGGTAAGGAATAACGCGTGCGTTATATAGCACTTTACCCGATGAATGCGTTTTACCTTTATCGTGATCAAAGAAAACACCTGGTGAACGGTGTAATTGTGAGACGATAACACGCTCGGTACCATTAATTACAAAAGTACCGTTATCTGTCATCAACGGGATTTCACCCATGTACACTTCTTGTTCTTTGATATCTTTTACAGTACCTGCCGGGGCTTCTTTATCGTATACCACCAAGCGCAATTTAACGCGTAGCGGTGCAGAATAAGTTACACCACGTATTTGACATTCTTTAACATCAAATAACGGTTCACCTAAACGATAGCTTACATATTGTAATTCTGAGCTACCTGAATAAGCTTTTATTGGGAAAATAGAACGGAAAGCAGCCTCTAGACCGGTTTCACCTGTGGTATCAATATCAATAAACTTGCGGAAAGAATCGAGTTGAATGGACAACAAGAATGGATATTCCATTACTTGTGCACTTTTACCAAAGTCCTTTCTAATTCGCTTTTTCTCAAAGTATGAGTAAGCCATGGGGTTCCTCAGCTTGCTGGTTATGGCCAAATCTGTCTAGTAAGTATCCTTACATAGACAGGTTATTTAGGTAATGTTTACGTCTAAACATTACTAGATAATTATAAAAATCACCTAACACTTTTACAATAAAACACACTGCCCTGTTTTTGTTTAAAACAGTCTTTGTTTTATAACAGTAAAAAGCGCAAAAAGGCCGGTGACGTTAAAATCACCAGCCATGCCTTTTCAGGCAAACAATCTGTTTAGTAACAGACTATTTGATCTCAACAGAAGCACCAGCTTCTTCAAGAGTTTTCTTAAGCTCTTCAGCTTCAGCTTTTTCTACGCCTTCTTTGATTGCTTTAGGAGCAGCTTCAACTAACTCTTTAGCTTCTTTAAGGCCTAAACCTGTAGCGCCACGAACAGCTTTAATTACTGCAACTTTCTTATCACCAAAGCTAGCTAGAACAACGTCAAATTCAGTTTGTTCTTCAGCAGAAGCACCAGCATCACCGCCAGCAACAGCAACAGCAGCAGCAGCAGATACGCCGAACTTCTCTTCCATAGCTTCGATTAATGCAACTACATCCATTACTGACATTTCAGCAATAGCGTTTAGGATATCGTCTTTAGAAATAGACATTATAAAATTTCCTGTTTTTAAGAAACAGTCTTTGCTTCATTTTGAAGTCATAAGCACTGTTTGAATAACTATTAAATACAATAAGCTTGGCTGTTATTAAGGTTAATACTAGCCAAAATAGATTTCTTACAATAAGAAAAACTATTATGCAGCTTCTTGTTCTTTCTGATCGCGAACTGCAGCAATTGTACGGCATAATTTGCCGGCAGATGCTTCTTTCATAGCGCTCATTAAACGGGCAATCGCTTCGTCGTAAGTTGGTAGCTTAGCTAACATATTTACGTCGACAAGATTACCTTCAAATGCTGCCGCTTTTAATTCAAATTTTTCGTTAGTTTTAGCGAAATCTGTGAATAAGCGTGCCGCAGCACCTGGGTGTTCGTTTGAAAATGCAATTAGTGTTGGACCTACAAATGTATCATTAACACATTCAAAATCCGTACCTGCTACTGCACGACGTGCTAATGTGTTACGGACAACTTTCATCCATACGCCATTTTCACGCGCTTGCTTACGCAATACAGTAATTGCCTCAACTGTTACACCACGGGCATCCGCGATAACAGCTGATTGAGCGCCAGCGGCAGCTTCTTGAACTTCAGCAACAATTGCTTTTTTGTCATCAAGATTGATAGCCATTGGCTTTAACTCCTGGTTCAAACCGGAAAAATTACCGGTATTTACAATCCCTAACAATTAGTAATCTAATTGTTAGGCCATTACGGCGAGGACCAGAATTTAAGGAAAAATATCTGGGTAATCACCATCTACGTAGGAGATTAAGTAAAACGACAAGGTATAAATTTAATAATACCTAATTTATCCACATCATCTTACACCTACGGTCTTGGACGGGGGTTTGTTCTTATTCTATCAAAGACAGAATCAGACAAACTCCTACCAAAATTTAAGGGGCGAAATTATAGGTTATAATTTCGCCTTTGTAAAGTTCAAATAAATGAAATTTACTTTTCTACAATTAAGCTACAGTCAAGCTAGCTTGATTAACGGCAACACCAGCACCCATAGTAGTAGAAAGTGAAATCTTTTTAATATATTGACCTTTAGCATTTGCTGGTTTCGCTTTTTTAAGCGCTTCTAGCAAAAATTCTAAGTTTTCTTGCAATTGAGTTGATTCGAAATCAGCCTTACCAATCGTAGTATGGATGATACCGTTCTTATCATTGCGGTAACGTACTTGACCAGACTTAGCATTTTTAACTGCACCAGCTACGTCAGGAGTTACCGTGCCAACTTTAGGGTTAGGCATTAAACCACGTGGGCCTAATATTTGGCCTAATTGGCCAACTACACGCATTGCGTCAGGAGAAGCGATTACAACATCAAAGTTCATCTCACCTTTCTTAACTAATTCAGCTAAGTCTTCCATACCAACAACATCAGCACCAGCTTCTTTTGCTTTTTCTGCGTTTGCGCCTTGTGTAAATACAGCAACACGTACATCACGACCAGTACCATTAGGTAGTACAGCAGCACCACGAACGTTTTGATCAGATTTACGAGCATCGATACCAAGATTCACAGCAACATCAACACTTTCGCGGAATTTCGCTGTAGCAAATTCTTTTAATAAAGAAACTGCTTCGTTAATATCATATTCTTTTGTTACGTCTACTTTTTCACGGATAAGACGAGCGCGTTTTGTTAATTTAGCCATTGATTAGTCCTCTACCACTAAACCCATTGAACGAGCACTGCCCGCAATGGTACGCACTGCAGCTTCCATAGAACCAGCAGTTAAATCAGATTCTTTTGTCTTAACAATTTCTTCAAGTTGAGCTGTAGTTACAGTTCCAACTTTTTCTGTGTTAGGACGACCAGAGCCACTTTTTACACCAGCAGCTTTTAAAAGTAAATAAGCAGCAGGTGGGGTTTTTGTTTCAAAAGTAAATGAACGGTCACTATAAACAGTAATTACAACTGGAACCGGAGCACCTTTTTCTAAAGAATCTGTTTTTGCGTTAAACGCTTTACAAAATTCCATGATGTTCACACCATGTTGACCTAATGCAGGACCAACTGGTGGCGACGGGTTAGCTGCACCAGCAGCTACTTGTAGCTTGATTAAAGCTTGGACTTTTTTAGCCATTTTAAAATACCTTCATTATGGGTAAATAACGCTAATCACTGCTACTAACAGTTTTCGCTTCCCTGTTTACTAAATGTTTTATTTGTATTAAACAATAAAAACTTAATTTAGACCGCGCTAAAAAAACGCGGCAGCGGATTATATACCATTCACTAACGCGGTTTCAAGTGATTATTCTATTGTTTAGAAAAAGATATAAAAAAACCAAAGATAGCTCTTTGGTTTATTAATTAAAGAAAAATGACTTTAATTTTAATTTAACTTCCTTTTTCAACTTGACCGAACTCAAGATCAACAGGTGTTGAGCGACCAAAAATAAGTACGGAAACTTTTATACGGTTTTTCTCATAATCAAGTTCTTCAACAACACCATTGAAATCAGCAAATGGACCATCAATAACACGAATAACTTCACCTGGTTCAAATAAGGTTTTAGGTTTAGGTTTATCTGTATCAACAAGGCGTTGAAGGATTCGATCTGCTTCTTTTTGTGTAATAGGTGCAGGACGGTCACTCGTTCCACCAATAAAACCTAAAACTCTTGGTACACTTTTCACTAAGTGCCAAGATTGCTCATCCATTTCCATTTGTACTAATACATAGCCAGGAAAGAATTTGCGAGAGCTTTTACGCTTTTGCCCTGCACGCATTTCAACAACTTCTTCAGTAGGTACTAATACTTCACCAAATTTTTCTTGTAACCCTTGAATTTCGATATGCTCAAGCAAGGTTTTTTGAACTCGACCTTCATAGCCAGAAAATGCTTGTACCACATACCATCTCAATTTTGGATTCTTCGCAGCAGCTTCTGTAATTTCTGGCTGTACTACTTCATTTTCATCGCTATCAGCAGAATCTTCAATAAAATCTTCAGACATTATAATACCTTCATTCCTGTAATTAAGCCGACTATCCAGAAAAGAACTGAATCTAATCCCCAAAGCAGTAATGACATTAACAATGTAACTACCAATACTATACCTGTCGTTTGAATAGCTTCTTGGCGGGTTGGCCAAACCACTTTACGCACTTCGGTTCGTGATTCTTTAGCAAATGCAACAGCCGTACGCCCTTTTAATGTTTGCATAGCAATTAAGCCAGCAATACCAACAGCAAGCACTACACCAACCGCACGTAATAGCACTGATTCTTGGCCATAATAATAATTTCCACCAATAGCAGCTATTAATAGTAAGACAATAACGCCCCACTTTAAGCCGTCTAGAGAACTGCTTGGTTGTTCTTCTGTACTTGCATTCATATTTCAATCCGTAATTATCGTCAAATTTGAAACCATCTGGAAACACAATTCCGAGACTTTTTAACAAAATGGCAGGGGTGGAGAGACTCGAACTCCCAACCATCGGTTTTGGAGACCGCTGTTCTACCAATTGGAACTACACCCCTACAATGCATAAAGCAACATCTTAGCTAAAGCAATAGTTACACTTATCGGGTGAATCTTAGTTTTAAAGGGAATTAAGAGATACTCGAGAAGTGAGGCGCTATTATACTCAGCCGAGCATATTTCTCAAGAAGTATTTTTGTTGCATTACTTCCGCAAATTTTCTAATTGACAATTTGGTTGAATTTATTCCTTTTCTGCTCGATGTAAGCCAAGGTTCGTACATATTTCAATTTTTGATGAGTTATACTAGTCAGACATTCCACTATCAGTTTAAAGGGTCATCTATGATTTTTAAAAATCCGCTTACAATTGCTATTGCCATTTCTCTTACGCTTTCCGGCTGTGCTAACAATACTGAACAAGGCGCAGCTATAGGCGCTGTTGCTGGTGCCATACTCGGCAAATCGACCGGTAACCACGACAAGAAACGTTTAGTCTGGGGAGCTGCGATTGGCGCTATTGCTGGCGCAGGTATTGGGCAATATATGGACAAGCAAGAGCAGGCTTTCAGAGATGAGCTCGCTGGTTCTGGTATAGACGTCGTTCGCGAAGGCGATAATATACGTCTTATCATGCCATCAAACATTACTTTTGCAACAAACCAGTCCTATATTTCTACGGGCTTTCATACAACCTTAAATGACATTGCTAAGGTGCTAACAAAATTTGATAAAACTTTACTCAGCATTGAAGGGCATACCGACAGCAGCGGTAGCAATACCTTCAATCAGAACTTATCTACACAAAGAGCACAAAGCGTAAAGGATTATTTGGTGAACAAAAATATACTTGCCGAACGTCTAAAAGTTACGGGTCACGGCGAAAACCAACCACTTGTTTCGAATGACACAGAAAAAAACAGGGCATTAAATCGTCGTGTAGAAATTCAAATTATCCCCAATAAAGCTTAATATCCCAAGATTCTCTTATTGAATTAAGCACTGGAAGTATAAACAAATTCAGGCTTCCAGTATTAGACCAGATACCGCACCACCCCAAATAACTTTAAGTGCTTTAAAACAAAAAAGGCCGCATAAGCGACCTTTAGAATTAACGTATCTAATAGATAGTATTGATAGATTAATTTAATGCTAGATGCTGGGTTAGCAAAGCGGAAGCACCGAGTTGACGCTAGTCAATAACTACTTCCAATGCCCCTAACACAAATTCTAGCGCAAATTAGTTATCAATTAAGCGATAATTGATGATACTACACCAGCACCTACTGTACGGCCACCTTCACGAATCGCGAAACGTAAACCTTCATCCATTGCTACTGGGTTGATTAGCTCAACAACAAATTTCAAGT
>Ga0193955_1000649_pt1 | contig 18673 bp, 15 predicted proteins | sample BB_6_MG_FD_140343 | JGI IMG/M metagenome (GOLD analysis project Ga0193955, IMG submission 140343) | Microbial mat bacterial communities from the Broadkill River, Lewes, Delaware, United States - BB_6_MG | ecosystem: Environmental > Aquatic > Freshwater > River > Microbial mats | place: USA... | reverse complement strand
CGAACCGATGAGTATCACGGGTAATCTTATCCACGGGCGCAGCCCGTCAGCGAATGTGAGTGGCCCGAGGAACGAGGGGCAGGAGCATTCGCCAACTGGGGTCCAGGGGATCATCCCCTGGCCGCCGGAGGCTTGTTTCTTTTAAATCTCCACCACCTGGTCCATCTCCACACCTTTGCGTCCCTCTTTCAGGGTGACGGCAGCGATGGTGGGGTCGTGCTCAAAGAAGAGGGTCCAGTTTTTTTCCACGGCCTCTTTGAGGGTGCGCTCCTTTTCGGCCATGATGACCAGTGGCTGGTTGTCGTACCCCATATGCCAGGGGACAGGGATGTGGGCCGAGGTGGGAATCAGGTCTCCGCAGTAGAGGAGGGCGCCGTTCTCGTCTTTGATGAGGGGGAGCTGCTGGCCGCAGGTGTGGCCGTCGGAAAAGAGAAGCTCGATGTTTGGAAGGGGCAGATTGTTGCCGTCAAGGACCGTCAGCTGGCCGCTTTTTTCCATGGGGGCCCAGTTGTCAGAGAAGAAGCTGGCCCGGTCTCTCATGGTGGGATGTTTTGCCCAGTCAAGCTGACGTTTTTGCGTGTAGTACGTGGCGTTCGGGAAGGTGGGCACCGCCTCGCCATCTTTAAGAAAGGTGCTTCCCCCTGCATGGTCAAAGTGGAGGTGGGTGAGGATCACGTCGGTGATCTCCGCTGTGGAGAGGTCGTAATCAGACAGCGCTTCATCGGGGCTTCGGGTGGCGGTGACCCCGTATATGGCCAGCTCTTTTTCACTGAACTTCGTGCCGCATCCTGTGTCCACCAGGATGTTGCGTCCATGGCCGCATAGGAGCAAGGTCCTTGCCTTCAGGGGGATGCGGTTTTTCTCGTCAGCCGGAATCTTTCTCTCCCAGAGAGGCTTGGGCACCACCCCGAACATCGCCCCACCGTCCAGAAGAAAATCACACATCTCCACCGCAAAACATTTGTAGCCGCCACATTCCATCCTGCCACTCCCTTGAAAAAATCCATTTCATCATCGCAGCACACATTCGCCACACCTTTTTTAAAAAAGGTATACCACTTGATTTGGCCTGTAAATACCTGAATATCAAAGGGAGCCAATGTTCCTTGAGGAGGCCTGGGGCCATCTTGAAGGCAGGTTGGGTAAGAGAAAAGAGTAAAAAACTGCCTCCGGCGGCGAGGTGTGCCACCTCGAAAGCAGGTTGCGGATGGGCTTTGCCCCTCGTTCCTCGGGTCAAATCACATCCGCCTTTCGTGCAGGAATGATTTAGGACGTGCTTTTAAGGCCTGTTTGTTAAACCCACTCTTTCAGATCAGGCAAAAGTTTAGTCCCCGGCAGGGCCGCCGGAGGCATAGCTATATCGTTACGTTTGGCTTTGATTTAAATGGGAAAGGGTGGGTTGAAGGGGCCTTCGCAGGCTGTGGATTACTCGGGTATGACCGGGCCAACGACTCCATGTGCATAACGAAAGTCGTCGTGCACCCGAAGTCAGGTGCTCCGCAGGAGCGCCTGACTTCGGGCGCCATATGGGGTCCAGGGGATCATCCCCTGGTCAGGCTGCGTTGCGCATGGTGTCGATACGCCGGTCTTTCTCTTCCCAGACGCCGTTGATCCAGGTTTGAAAGTGGGCGCGGAAGTCGGGGTCGTTTTCGTAGGACCCGATGGTGTCGTGGGTCACCTCCATGAGTTCCACGTGGACCTTGACGGCCTTCACCTTTCCGCAGAGGTACTCCCCAAAGCTTTTGGGCCCGTCGGGGTAGACGATGGTGACGTTGACGATGCCGGTCATCAGCTCACCCATGGATCCCAGGACAAAGGCAACGCCGCCGGCCTTGGGCTTGAGGAGGTTCGTGAAGGGGGAGTTCTGTCTGCTGTGCTTGCCTGGGGTAAAGCGGGTGCCTTCCACAAAGTTGACGATGGAGACCGGCAGGGTTTTGTATTTTTCACAGGCCTTGCGGGTCACCTCGATGTCCTTGCCCTTGAGGTGGGGGTTCTTCTTCAGAAACTCCTTGGAGTAGCGCTTCATGAATGGGAAGTCCATGGCCCACCAGGCAAGGCCCATGATGGGGACCCATATGAGCTCTTTTTTGAGGAAGAATTTAAGAAAGGGGATTTTGCGGTTCAGTGCCCGCTGGAGGATGAGGATGTCGACCCAGCTCTGGTGGTTGCTGATGACGAGGTACCACATATCTTTTTTCAGACCCTCGGTTCCGGTAATTTCCAGGTCAAAATCCTGCATGAGCCACATATTGAAGGTGTTCACATCGATCCAGGTGGTGGCGAGCACATCGAGGATTTTCCGTGAAATTACCTGCCAGAAGGAGAAAGGGATCAGGAATTTGGTGACGGCAACGGTGACGAGGGGAACAATGATGACAATGGAGTTGAGAAAGTAGAGCAGGAAGGCGAGCATACCCCTGACCGGGCCTGGCAGAAAGGATAGCATGGTTGGTGACCTCCGTGGATGGGTTGGTTTGGTGATGGTTACATACCGGTTTCGGGAACGCTCCGCAGCCACGTGACGGAGTCGGGCTTGGTGTGCTTGAGTCAATCTGCACCTTACCGGCTTGGTTCTCTTTCCATATAAGCAAACATCGTGCCTGATAGGCAACGGGAAGGGAAGAGCTTGACGTTCAGGCAGTTTAGGCCGTGGGGGAACATTGAATGTGGATGGCAAAGAGAGGGGATGTGCAAATCAAGCAACTTGATTTGCACAATTTGTACAGAACAGGCTGGGTCAGCCGTGGAAGCGCCGGGTGATCTCATCGTAGGCGAGGGAGGTTCCACCGAAAATATCCAGGGCGCTGCCCACGGTGAAGTCGATGGCTCCTTTGCCAAGGGTGTCGATTTTGTCGATATCGGAGATGGCGCGAATCCCCCCCGCATAGGTGAGTGGGAGTTTTCCCCACTGCCCCAGCAGCTCAACAAGAGGCTCTTCGATGCCTGAGACCATGCCCTCCACATCCACGCCGTGGATGAGGAATTCATGGCAGGAGTCAGCCAGTCGGTCGAGAAGGGGAAGGGTGATCACCTCATCGGTCCATTTCTGCCAGCGGTCCGTGACGATGCGGTAGCCCTCGTCGCTCCGCCTGCAGCTGAGGTCCAGGACAAGCCGTTCTTTTCCCACCGTCTTGACCAGCCGTGAGAGCCGCTCCTCGTCAATTCGGCCGTCATGGAAGACGTGGGACGTGACGATGATGGATGAGGCCCCCCGGTCGAGCCAGGTTTTGGCGTTTTCACACGTGATACCGCCCCCAAGCTGCATGCCATCTGGCCAAGCGGCCAGGGCCTCACAGGCAGCCTCCTCGTTGCCGGCACCCAGTTGGATGATATGGCCTCCGGTGAGGCCGTCATTCCGGTAGCGCTCGGCAAACCAAGACGCAGGGTGGGTGGCGGCGAAGTTGGTGGTGGGGGCATCGTCCCCGTCTTTCAACGTGCCGCCCACGATTTGTTTGACGACCCCCTGGTGGAGGTCGATGCAGGGTCTGAATTTCATGGCAAGCTATCCCGGAGAGTGGTTCAGTCAGCGATGTAAGTGGCGCAGGAGTTATCAGACTCCCAGGCTGAGACGCGGGACACCTTGACTCCGTCCACGTTTACGCGCCGCTCCAGCTCTTTGGCGATGTACATGGCAATGTGCTCTGAAGAAGCGGGTGCCTCGCTGAAGATTTCGAGCTCATTCAGGTATTTGTGATCCAGCGTGTCGATCACCTCTTTGAGCTCCTTTTTGACGATGCCGAAGTCCATGAGGACACCGCCCTTGTCGAGCTTTTCTCCCTGGACGTACACTTCCACGTGCCAGTTGTGACCGTGGAGGTTTTCACACTGCTTGCCCACCATGGTGAGTCTGTGGGCGGCTGCAAAACGAGTCGTAACTTTCAATTCAAACATGGGCTCTCCTTTGGCGTGTGGCAGAGGTGTCGCGTCACTTTCGGTCGTGTAGGGCCCCAACCCATAGGGTTGGGGCCTTGAGCTCTGTCGGTATGAACTCCCTGAACAAGGCGTATTAAGGGCTAATATCCGGAACCCTTGAGGAGGTTTTTCAGCCTGTTGCTGAACTTTTCAGAATCAAGCTTTTCAAACTCCCGAAGCAGCTTCTCCTGTTTTTTGGAGAGTTTTTTGGGGGTGGTGATCTCCACCTGGATGATCTGGTCGCCCCGTCGGCCCCCTCGAAGAGAGGGGATGCCCTTGCCGGGGAACCGGAAGGTATCGGCATACTGAGTACCGGCTGGGATCTTGAGTGTTTCGTCACCTTCCAGGGTGGGGATGGTGATGGTGGCTCCCAGGGCTGCCTGGGTGAATGAAATCTCCACCAGGCAGATGATGTCCGTGTCGTTGCGCTGGAAGTGCTTGTGGGGACGCACGGAGATAAAGACGTAAAGATCGCCGGGGGGGCCTCCGTTGGGGCTGGCTTCCCCTTCGCTGGTGAGGCGCAGGCGGGAGTCGGTGTCCACCCCTGCGGGGATCTTCAGGGAGACGGTCTTGCTGACTGCAATCTGGCCGCGTCCACGGCACTCGGTGCAAGGGGTCTTGATGGTCTTTCCGCGTCCCTGGCAAGAGGGGCATGTGGAGCGGACGGTGAAGAAACCCTGGCTCTGTGTGTGCTGTCCTGTGCCCTTGCAGAGATGGCAGACCTCTGGCTCGGTACCGGGCTTGCATCCGTTGCCCTCACAAGTGGGGCAGGTTTCTCGCTTGTCCAGCTTGATCTCTTTTTCCGTGCCGAAGGCGGCCTCTTCAAAATCGATGGTGAGGTCGTACCGAAGGTCGGCACCCCGCTGGACACGGCTTCTGCCACGTCCGCGTCCCCGGCCACCGCCCATCCCGAAGAAGTCTTCGAAGATGTCGCCAAAGTTTGAGAAGATGTCATCAAACCCGCCGGCACCGGAGAATCCATTGCCCTCAAGGCCCTGGTGGCCGTACTGGTCGTAAACCTGGCGCTTCTTGGCGTCGGTGAGGACATCGTAGGCTTCGGCGGCTTCTTTGAACCTGTCCTCGGCCTCTTTGTCTCCAGGGTTTCGGTCGGGATGATACTTAAGTGCCAGCTTGCGGTATTTCTTTTTCAGCTCCTCGGCACTCGCGTCGCGATCGACGCCGAGGATTTCGTAGTAGTCTCTTTTCGTCGTCATGTATATTTCCGATACGCTTCCAACAGGTTGTCACGATTGACCAATTGTGATAGTTCCGTGGTTTGGTCCTGCGATGCGCCCCTCTTGGGGCACGGGATCATATTTTTTATTATCTAAGGCTGCGCAAAACATGCGGCATGGCCGTCGGCGTGGTTCCGCCACCATCAGGTGACGTTCATCAGGGCGCACCCCTCCCATGTCGGCAGAACCATGGACTAAATTAAACCAGAATTTGGTGTTGTCAATGAATAATGTAGAGCTTCCCTTTATCAGGGAGATGTTTGACGCCATCGCCCCGAAGTATGATTTTTTGAATCGAAGCCTGAGCCTGTACCAGGATGTGATCTGGAGACGCAGGGCCATCGCCTCCCTCAAGCTTGGAAACGGGCGCGGAAAAAAAATGCTGGATGTGGCCTGTGGCACTTGCGATATGGCCATCGAGGCAGTTCGCCGAACCCAGGGGCGCCTTGCTGTCACCGCCACCGATTTTTCCTTTAATATGCTGGCCCTCGGTAAAATCAAGGTGGCCAAAGAACCCCACGGAAAGGCCATTGCCCTGGCCCAGGGAAACGGCCTGGCCCTCCCTTCCTTTGATGAGGCCTATGACGCCGTCACCATCGCCTTCGGCATCCGCAACATCATGGACCGCAAAGGTGCCCTGGAGGAGTTCCACCGCTGCTTGAAGGAAGAGGGCCGCGTCGCCGTGCTTGAACTCACCACCCCTACAAACAAACTGCTGCGGGGGCTCTACCTTCTCTACTTCCAGAAGGTCCTTCCCATCATCGGCGGACTCTTTTCCAAAAACAAAGGGGCCTACAGCTACCTGCCCGACTCGGTGCTCAAGTTCCCCAGCCACGCCGAATTCAAAGCCATCATGACCGAGGCCGGCTTCACCGACGTTCACGCCCGCCCCATGACCTTCGGCATCGTGACCCTCTTCACCGGCAAAAAGGGGTAAAAAGTGTGCCTCTGGCGGCAAGGGGCTGAGCCCCTTGACCCCAGGTTCGAGGGGATTCGATCTTTCCTCATCGTCGTGCAACCCTAAGGGGCTTCGTGTTCTTCGTGGTTTTATACAAACAATACGCTTGAAACGAGTTGTTTGGCTCTTTTTAATTGCAGGATTTCAGGGGGATGTGTACTGTTTTAGGTTGGTTTGGTTCGTTTGGTACACCCCTGAAAGTATCTGGAGAGAAAGATGAGCGCAGTTGCAGCCTTGCCCCGCTACAGTGCCGCTGAGGAGATCGCCAACAGCATCACCCACGGTGTCGGGGTGCTCTTCGGCATCGCGGCATTGTGTATCATGACCACCTTTGCCTCTCTCTATGGCGACGCCTGGCATATTATCGGGGCCAGTGTTTTTGGCACCACGCTGGTTCTCCTCTATTCTTTTTCGACCCTCTATCACAGCATTCCCATCCCCCGCGCGAAATCCGTCTTCAGGGTCCTGGACCACGCCGCCATTTTTCTGCTCATCGCCGGTACCTACACTCCCTTCACCCTTGTGAGCCTTCGAGGCGCTTGGGGATGGGCTTTGTTCGGTGTCATTTGGGGGGCGGCCATCCTGGGCATCATTTTGAAAGTCTTCTCCCTCAACCGGTGGGAGTTGCTTTCCCTCGGTCTCTATACCGGGATGGGGTGGGCGGTGGCTTTTGTCGTGAAACCGCTTATGGCCGCAGTGCCAACCGGTGGGTTGGTGTTGTTGCTGCTCGGAGGGCTTTCCTACACCTTCGGAATCGTCTTTTATGTATGGGAGACGCTTCCTTTCAATCATGCCATATGGCACCTCTTCGTCCTGGGCGGCAGCGTACTCCATTTTTTCGCCGTGCTTTTCTATGTGATCCCTGTTTTCAGCTGAAAGCCTTTACCCTTGATGCCTTGATGATCAAACGCAAGGAGCCGTGGGGGGGATTCCCCCACGGCTCCTTTTTGTTTGTTGATTTTACGGGCGCAGCCCGTCAGCAAATGTGAAGGGGCGAGGCACGAGCCCTGGAGCATTTGCGAACCTGGGGTGCAGGGGATTATCCCCTGCTCAGCAGGTTCTTTGCGGTGCTGATCTCCACGAAGGAGGCGCCATTGGCGGCCCCGAAGTGGCCGGCCAGGACCACGAGGAGGTCCTCTTCCGTGAAGGCGTCTTTGGCCATGAGGCGGGTGAGGGCTTCATGGAGAAACTCATTGGTGGTTTGGTTGAGTTTCATGTAGCTGCAGTGGACGCCGAAGGAGAGGGCGAGCTCTCGCATGGTGCGTTTGCTGTAGCACTGGGCGTAGATGGGGTTTTCGCCCCGGTAGGCGGCCAGGCCCCTTATGGTGCGCCCGGTGAGGGTGTCGGCGACGATCGCCTTTGTGGGGATGCGCAGGGCCGCTTTCACCGCGGCCTTGGTGAGGTAGTCGGTGATTTTGTTTTCCAGGGTGTAGGGTGTGTCGTTGAAGGTGCTGCGACTCTCCTCGATCTCCAGGGCGATGCGGGTCATGGTTTTTACCGCCTCCACCGGGTACTTTCCGTTGGCGGTTTCACCGGAGAGCATGATGGCGTCGGTGCCGTCCAGGCAGGCATTGCCCACGTCCGAGACCTCAGCGCGGGTGGGGCGCGGGGAGTGGATCATGGAGTGGAGCATCTGGGTGGCGATGATCACGGGCTTTCGTTTTTCCACGCACTTGGTCACCAGCTTTTTCTGGATGAGGGGAATGCGCTCGGCTGGAATTTCGATGGCGAGGTCGCCACGGGCGATCATGGCGCCGAAGGCGTAATCCAGGATCTCGTCGATGTTGTCGAGGCCTTCCTGGTTTTCGATCTTGGCGATGATCTTTGCCTCGCTTCCCTTGGCGTCCAGGATTGCCTGAACCGCCAGGACATCCTCTTTTTTGCGGACAAAGGAGTGGGCGATGAAGTCGACATCGTTTTCGGCGGAGTACTTGATGAACTCGATGTCTTTTTCTGTGAGGGCGGGCAGGTTGATGGCCACATCGGGGATGTTGATGCTCTTCCTGCCTTTGATGGCGCCGTCATTTTCCACGACACAGTGAAGGGTCTTTTCGCTTTTTCCAGTGACGGAAAGGGCGATGTCGCCGTCATCGATGAGAAGCTGGCTTCCTACGGGGACGTCGTCGGCAAGATCGTCGTAAGAGACGCAGAGGAGGCCGGCCTTCGAGGTGCCGGAGGCGTCGCCCCGCACGTCCATGGCGTCTCCGGCGATGACCTGAAGCTCGCCTTCCATGGGCACCGTGCGTATTTCAGGCCCCTTGGTGTCGATCATGATGGCGAGGTGCTCAGAGACGGCCCGAACATTGTCGATGACCTCAGTGGCGTTGTCGGTGGTCATGTGGGCGGTGTTGAGGCGCACCACGTTCATCCCGGCAGCGTAGAGCTCTTTTAAAAAATCAACATCACACTTCAGGTTGGAGATGGTTGCTACGATCTTTGTCTTTTTTTCCACGGGTTAACCGCCTTGTCCGTCGTCTGGGTTCCGCCGCACTCCGAGGCATCCGGCGTCATTGATGATGATGTGTTCATCGCACATGACGCGGCTGCGGCCGCCTTGATTCCTTTGGTTACTCTACAGGAAGCGATACCAAAATAAAACGGTTCATTCAGGATATCGGTTCCTTGCCTGCCATGCCATTTGAGTTCCAGGGACTGGGGGTGCATGGGGAGCCCTGTCGGGTACAATCCTATTGTTTTTTTCTATGGGCTGTGTGGTATTTGTGGTATTATTAAAGGGTGTTGAATCGCCTTACGGGGTTTCCTTTCGACGCTGACATACCTGATTGTTTCGTCTCCAAAAATCCTGCCAAGCCCCGGTTTCATTTTTTGACAGACAGCTTCCCTGCAAGACAATGTCGATGGTTTGCGCCATGGGCACGACATCGTCTTTGTGCACGGTCCCTTCAATCATGCCCCACGGGCGTGCACCGGCTGGCTCACAGAGTCCGCCCCAACCCTTAAAAACAAGCTGAGAGACAAGCCGATGAACGTACTGGTCGTGGATGACGAGGTCTTATCTGTTGAGCTTCTCAAAGAAGCGCTGATCACCATGGGGTATCAGGTGGCTGTACGGGAAAACGGGCACGACGCCCTTACTTACCTTCGGGATCATGGGGATTGCCGTATCGTGATTACCGATTGGGAGATGCCGGATATGGACGGCATCGAACTGACGCGTCAGATTCGCAACGAGACGCTGGGGCACTACGTCTACATCATCATGGTCACCAGCCGGGGGGGCACGGCCAATGTGGTGGAGGGGCTGGAGGCTGGAGCGGATGACTTCATGTCCAAGCCTTTTCATCCCTCGGAGCTGGAGGTACGTCTGCGGTCGGGGCAACGGCTGATGTCCTTAGAGGCGAGCAACATGACGATCTTTGCTCTGGCCAAGCTGGCGGAGTCCCGGGACCCTGAAACAGGTGCCCACCTGGAGCGGGTGCGGGGGTATTCACGTGCCCTTGCCTCGCACATGTCCACGGACGGGCCTTACAGCGATCAGATTGACGCCACGTTTATCGAGAATATCTATCTCACCACCCCGCTTCACGACATCGGCAAGGTGGCCATACCAGACTATGTCCTGCTTAAACCCGGGCGTCTCACCGATGCCGAGTTTGAAATCATGAAGATGCACACCACCGAAGGGGCCGCAACCCTCAACTCGGTCCTGGAGGTGGCGCCGCACGCCTCGTTCCTTCGGGTGGCTAGGGACATCGCCCTGTGCCACCATGAACGCTATGATGGGTCCGGGTACCCCAGGGGGCTTATGGGAACAGACATTCCTCTGTCTGCCCGGATATTCTGTCTCGCGGACGTCTACGACGCACTGATCTCCAAGCGTGTTTACAAGGCGGCCTTCAGTCATGATGTGGCGAAAAACCTCATCATGGAGGGGGAAGGCACCCAGTTTGACCCCCAGGTTATTGCGGCCTTTCTTCAGTTGGAAGAGACATTTCGACGCATTGTCGCAAGTCAGGTCGACCCCTGACTCACAGCCCTTCCTCCAGGTGTTTGACGAATCGCGCCACCCCTTTTTCAATGTCCCCCACAATACCCCTGGCTGTCTCCAGATCGCCTTTTTGAGCGGCGTTCTGGAGATCAGTGGCCAACTCTTCCAGCATTTTGGCTGAGATGTTGGCAAAATATCCCTTCATTTTATGGGCCTGGGCACGGATACGCTCCAAATGGCCATCATGGGCAGCAGCCCTCAACAGTTCGAGCTCCTGCGGGGTTTTGTCGAGGAAGATGGCGACCAGCTTGTCGAGGAGGCGTGTGTTGCCCTGGATGCGTGAAAGAAGTTCTTTTCGGTCAAAAAGCGGGGGCTCCTCCACCGGGGGCTGGGTTGCGGGGGATGCAATATTCGGTGGGGAAGGCACCTTGGGAAGGCCAGGGTTTCCGAGAAGATGGGTTTGCAGGGCACTGTAGACAGCTTCGGGCATGATGGGTTTGGCGATGTGGTCGTTCATGCCTGCTGCCAGGCATTTCTCGCGGTCTTCCTCCATGGCGTTGGCGGTCATGGCCACGATGGGCACATCATGGTTTTTTACCGTGGAGAGGGGGTCCCGGACGATGCGGGTGGCCTTGAAGCCATCCATTTCCGGCATCTGGAGATCCATAAAGACCAGGTCGTAGGTGGTGTGTTCCATGGCTCGGATGGCCTGCAGGCCGGTTTCGGCCACGTCGGCCCGAAATCCGAAACTCTCCAGAATGCCGAGGGCCACCTCCTGATTGATGGGGAAGTCTTCCACCAGGAGAATACGTTGGTTTCTGCGCCTCATCTCCGCCATGGTGTGACGTGTGATGAACATCTCCCGGGGTTTGGATTGGATGGGTTCTGCCCCCATCAGGGTGGCAATGCCGTTGTAAAGTTGGGAGCGCTTGTAAGGCTTGGTGAAATAGGCGTCAAATCCGGCTGCCTTAAAGCGGTTTGCGTCACCCCGCTGCCAGAGGGTGGCCATGAGGATGAGGGAGATGGCTTTCAGGGCATCATGGTTTCGTATTTTCTTCCCCAGTGTCTCGCCGTCCATGTCCGGCATCTCGCTGTCGATGATGGCAATGGTGAAGGGGTCCCGGCTGGCGGCAGCCTCAAGAAGCATGGTGATCGCCTCTTCACCTTTGGGGGCCTCCCCGGTGCGGCAGTGCCAGGCCTCAAGCTGGCTCTGCAGGGCCAGGCGGCTGCTTTTGTTGTCGTCCACCAGAAGAACACGGCTGCCGCGAATGTCTGCAGCCGGTGTCATGCAAAAGGAGCCTTCGCGTGAGCAGTTGGAAAACTTGACGGTAAACCAGAAGGTGCTGCCGCGACCGATCTGACTTTCCACCCCGATCTCCCCATTCATCAGCGTGACCAGTTGTTTTGAGATGGAGAGCCCCAGGCCGGTTCCCCCGAAGCGTCTCGTGGTGGAGACATCTGCCTGGGTGAAGGGGGAGAAAAGCGTTGCGGCGGCGTCATCGGCGATACCGATGCCCGTATCGGAGACAGAGAACCAGAGGGGAATCGCCCACTCTGTATCGGACTCCTTGTCTCGCCATCGGGTGACGTGGACAAGGATTTCACCGCTGGAGGTGAATTTGATGGCGTTGCCGATGAGGTTTACGAGGATCTGACGTATGCGTGAGGGGTCCCCCGAGACCCGAAGCGGCACGTCCTGATCCATTCGGAAGATATACTCTAGGCCCTTGGCCTGAGCTTTGACGGCCATGATTTCATTGATGTTCTCCAGCATGGTGAGGAGGTCAAAATCGAGGGTCTCAAGCTCCAGCTTGCCCGATTCGATTTTTGAGAAGTCCAGGATGTCGTTGATGATGGCAAGAAGGGCGTCTGCACTTTTTTCGATGGTGTTCACCCGGTGGGTCTGTTCCTCGGTGAGTGTGGTGCCCAGAAGAAGGCGGGTCATGCCCATGACCCCATTCATGGGCGTCCGGATTTCATGGCTCATGTTGGCCAGGAACCGGCTCTTGGCCCGGTTGGCGGCTTCTGCTTCCCGGGTGAGTTTTTTTGCGTTGTTGATGGATTCCCGCAGGTGAAAGTTGGCAGCCTCTGTGGCTGCTTTGGCATCCTTGAGGTTCGCGACGGTCTGCCTCAGCTCCGCGGTGCGCAGGGAGACCGTCTCTTCCAGGACCTCATGCTGGCGGAGGAGCTCACTGTCGCGAAGTTGGATCTGGGCGAGCATGTCGTTGAAGCCCTCCATGAGGAGGCCGATTTCATCGTTGGTTTGTTTCACGGCCCTGACGGCGTAATCCTTTTCCCCTGAGACGCGGTTCATCATGCCGGTGAGTTCCAAGATGGGGTCGGAGACGATTCCCTGGAGGCGCGAAGAGATGGTGTAGGCGGCAAAGATGGAGATGGCAAGGATTCCCCCTGCCGAGGCGAGGTAAAAGAGGAGGCGCCGGTAGATTTGTGTCATGTCGGCCTGAAGGTAGACCGTCCCCAGCACCTCTCCATCGAATTGGATCTCCTCCAGTACTTCGATGTGGGTGTCAAGCAGGGGGACGCCATCCAGCAGTCGGCTGGGGCGTTTGGTCGTGTCGTGTTGATCCGGTGTCTCAAGGGGAGGCTGCGGCTCCATGTGCTGGCTTCGGTACTGGGCAAAAAGGCTGCCGTCGTTGCGGTAGATGCGGGCGAGGTTCAGGCTGGGGTCCACAGAGAGGCCCTCCAGGTTTTCCCTGGCCACCTGGGCATCGTTGAAGGTGAGTGGTGCCACAGCATTGTAGCCGATGATGCGGGCCAGCATGGAGAGGTTGTTGATGATTTCCCGTTTCGAGGTGAAGGCTTCCGTCACCACAAGCAGCAGGGTGGCAAGGATGAGGATGAGGCCAGAGATCAGGGTCATGAGGGCGATTAGTTTCTGGCGAAGGGGAAGGGCTTTGAAAAAAGTGAGCATGGCGTCACCTGCTAAGGGTTAGGAACCAACCGGGCGAGCTTGAGCAATCGGGAACTGATGGAGAGTCCGGCCAGCCGTGTGGTGGTGATGTTGGCTTCAAAACGGATTTTGTTTTCGACCCTGATAAAAGAGAGCATGCCTCCGCGCCTGGCAAACTCGGGAAGGCTGCTCACGGTGAGGATGGGGCGGGTTTTCAATTCAGAGAGGATCTTCTGGACGTGTTGCGCTTCGGTTTCCCCCACGAAGAGCATGTGGCAGGGGCTGAGCTCTTCCATGGTGAGGATACGCCGGATTACCAGGGGACGGTCCTGCACCCGCTTGTATTGGATGGTGGGCAGGGCCTTGTCAATGGGGCCATTGCCCAGGACGCAGAGCACAATGGGTGAGACGCTGCTCTCAAAGGCGGCGTCCGGCCAGGTGACGAAGCGGGCAAAGTTGAGGAGGTAGGCCGCTTTAATACGGCTCTCGGTGGGTGGCTCGGGCAATGCAAGGCTCGGGGCGAGGCTGTGCAGTGCGATGCCGCAAAGAAGTACCGAGATGAGAGTGAGTCGCTTGATGATCATGGCCCTTGGGTGGTGAGTTCAGGCAGGGGGCTGGTTTGGCCGTGCTGCCATGCTGTGTTTTAAAATGAAAGGGTTGCCTGGGCGTGGACGGAACGTTCCACTTCTGTGGGCTGGACCCACAGCAGGCCTTCGATGAATTCTGCATGCCGTCGATGCAGAAGATTCTGGCCGGTGAGGGAGAGCTCCAGCCCTTTTATGGGTTTCCAGGCGATACGGGCATCGAGTTCGGTGTAGGCGTCCACACTCTTCTCCTGAATGTCGTCAACATAGCGGAGCCAGAGATCAAGGGTGACGTGGCGGGGCAGGTCAAATCCGGAGCGCAGGGAGAACTGGTGTGTGGGGGAGGAGTTGTCGGAGTCATCTGAGAAGCTCTCTTCGTACCCGGCTTTGTTGTTGAGGTCGGCCTGGAACAGGGTGTAGGCCGATTGAAGTCGCCAGCGGGGCATGGGTTCCCAGTTCGATGCAAGTTCCACTCCCCAGGTTTGCCCCTCCATGGCATTTACGATGGTGCTTGTCTGGGTGATATGGGGAGGGGTTTCGGCCTGGTTGTCTTCGGGTGGGGCGGGGAGATAGCCGTTCAGGTCGTCGTAGAAGTAGTAGAACAGTGTCAGGTCAAGGGAAAACGAATGCTCCGGTGTCATGCGGTAACCGGTCTCAAGGGCAATGAGCTTTTCAGAGGTGAGGTTTTCATTGCCCTGGATAATGACATCCACAGGGAGCAGGGACGGGTTTTCCGGTGTTCCTGGTGGGATGACCATGTTTCGAATCCGTACTTGGGTCTCGCTGCGATTTGGTGTCCGAACGGCTCTGGAGACAGCCGCCCAGAGGCTGTGGGTCGTATTTGGCATCCAGAGAACCCGGGCATTGGGTTGCACTTCGAACTGGGTGTAGTCGTTGTGTTCCACTTTGGTACCGATGGTGAATTGGATGGTGGGGGTGAGCGTGATTGCATCCTGAATAAAGGCGCTGGAGAGGTGGTCGGTGGTGGTGGGGGTGGTCATGGAGAATGCGTCGGTGAAGTTCAGGGTGTCGGTGTAATAGCGATAGCCGGCCCCCCAGATCACTTCATGGCCGTCAAAGGGCTGGAAGCTGTGCTGAAGGTCAATATCCACCAGGTCCCCCTGCCATGATAACTGGGCCTCCTCTTTTTCAGACCGGTCGTAGTAGAGCTGAAGGGTCATCTCCGAGGTGGCGGAGATGTCTCGGGAGAGGCGGCTGAGGAGGTTCATGCCCTGGTTGTCATTTTCGGCCTCATGCAAGGTTGCGTATGGGGGGATAAGGGAGGGGATGTTCGTCTCTTCGTTGATGTGGCTGGTGTAGCCATCACCCTGAAACGTCACGCGGGTGCCTTGGTTGGGGGAGAGGTCGGTGCGGAAGCCGGTTTGAATGGCGTCCCAATCGTCCCCCAGACCCTTTCCGTCTGCGTTTACGGACTCCTCCCGGTTCCCATAGGTGGCATAAAATCGGTAGTGGCCGGTATCTCCGGCGGGGGCCCCATAGCGTATGCTCCCGTTGGTACGGTCTAAGGTGCCGATGCCATTGGTTGCCAAGGCCCCTTGGGTCTTGCCTGTCTCCTTGGTGATGATGTTGATGATGCCGTTTACGGCATTGGCTCCCCAGAGGCTGGCACCGGGGCCTCGAATGACCTCAATGCGATCGATGTCCTCAAGAAGGGTGGTGTGTGACTCCCAGAAGACGCCGGAGAAGAGGGGGGAGTAGAGGGTCCGTCCGTCCATCTGGACGAGGAGCTTGTTGGAGTAACGGCTGTTAAATCCCCGGGAGGAGATGGCCCACTTGCTCGAGGAGATGCGGGCCACCTGAATTCCGGGGACCATGCGCAGGGCGTCAGGGATGGAGGTCACCCCGGAGCGGCGGATGTCATCGCCGGTGATCACGAAAATGGCTGTGGCTGCGTGGGAGAGTTTTTGTGGCTTTCGGGAGACAGAGGTGACCTCGATATTGGCCAACTCCTCGATGGAGAGTTCGGTAAGATCCTCCATGGCCTCTGTGGGAGGGGGCATGGGGAGGCTCCAGAGGAGGCATGCAATGGTAAGTACGGTGCAGCGCTTCATACGCGGGAACGTCTTCATGGGGTTCTCCAAACTGTCCGTGAGAAGGGTCAGGGAGGGCGGCGGCCGCGGGTGGGGAGTGGACGTCGCAGGTGCTCTTTTCAAATCAGGGGGTGGTTGGAACGGGGACGCAGAGTGGGGACGGAAAAGGGGCAACTCAAGAGCACACTTTTAAAAAATATACCATGAAAATGGGAGGTTCGGCAACAGGGGAGAGGATAAAACAGGCGGGCTCGCACCTGAAATAAAAAACGCCGAGTCCCTTAAGGAACCCGGCGTATTTTTTGTATGGGTGGTACCCCCAGCAAGAATTGAACTTGCGCACATGGATTAGGAATCCAATGCTCTATCCACTGAGCTATGGGGGCACTAGTCTATGTAGAGTCGCTGACCCGGATAAATGGTACTCCCTGATGTCAGGTTATTCAGGTCAAGCAATCTCGCGACTGACATATTATGTTTTGTGGCGATTGTAAAGGGATTATCACCGCGCTTGACATAATAGATGGCCTTTTTCTTGGGGCCTGCCTTGGACGAAGGCGGCTGGGGAAGCTTGAGGACTTGCCCCACCTTAAGGGTGTTGCTTGAAAGGCGATTGGTCTCTTTGATCCCTGTGGGGGTGGTGCCGTATTTGCGGGCAATGAGCCAGAGGGATTCGCCTTTGTTGACCACGTGCTTTGTGGGTCGTTTGGCCCCCTGTGCGGTGGATCCGGCGTAGTACCCGCGGGTTGTGTACCCGCGTTGGGGAATCTTGATTTTTTTGCCTGCCACGATGACATGGCGGTTGGACATGCCGTTTGCCCGCTGAATGGCCTTCACGGATGTTCGGTACCGCTTGGCCAGGGTAGAGAGGGTGTCACCCGGTCGGACCTTGTGGTAGACGAAGGCCCGCTGCGGCGGCAGGGAGACCCGAAGGGAACTCATGGCCGCCAGGACGGCGTCTCCTTTGCCCACGGGAACCCGAAGTACGTAGGTCTCCTTGGGCAAGATGGCGTATCGAAGTTCTGGGTTGAGCTTTTTGAGGGTGGAAGAGGAGGTTCCGATGGCCGAAGCCACATCAGAGAGCTTGACCTGCTTCTGGACGGTGACGGTGTCGAAGAGATCCGGGGTGTCGGGAACCACGGTATCGAAGCCGTACTTCTCCAGGTTGTTCACGATGTGAAGGGTGGCGATAAACTTGGGCACGTATCGGGCTGTTTCCGACGGAAGCCGGGAGTAGAGGTCCCAGAAGTTGTCCAGGTAGTTGATGTTTTGTCGCCTGATGATCTTCAGGACGCGGCCTTCGCCGCAGTTGTAGGCGGCAAGAACCGTTGACCAGTCCCCGAAGAGCTTGTGCATGCGTTCCAGATAGGCGATGGCGGCGTCGGTGGCTTTTTCGGGGTCGAGACGCTCGTCCACAAAGGTGGTTCGTTTGAGGCCGTACATATACCCCGTGGAGGGAATGAACTGCCACAGCCCGAGAGCCCGTGCCGAAGAGAGGGCCTTTACCTTAAACCCACTCTCAACCAGGGGCAGCCAGGAGAGCTCGGCGGGAAGCCCTGCTTCCTGGAGCTTTTTGAGCATCATGGGGCGGTACATGCCGGAGCGCTTCAGGGATTCGGAAAAGAAGCGGCGGTCCTTTTTGGTGAAGATGTCGATTTCACGCTGAACCTGCTGGTTGATGGTGATGGGGATGGCGTTGCGCGTATTGGAGATGCTGGTGGTTCTGGAGGTGTAGATTTCAAGAATACGTCGCGAGATGGTGAACCGGAGGTCCTCTTTTTGTTGAATCAGGAGAGGGGAGTCTCCGGTCTCCGCCTTGATGATGAGGCCGTAGGCTTCATCGAGGCTGGAGAGGGCCCCATCCATGTCCCCCTGTTCCCAGAAGGTCTGGGCGGCTTTGCAGTACTCGATGGCCCGGTCGAAAAGGGGAAGTTCCTCTTCGGTCTCTTCGGGAAGTTCCAGGGAGATATTGTGCAGGTTGGTGGCAAAGTTGAACTCCGTCGGCTCCGGAGCCGTATCGTCTATACCTATATAAGGGTATCTGGGTGCTTCCGGGGAGTGGGTGGCCTTCGGAGTGGTGCATGCAGTGGTAAGCAGCACAAGGATGCATGATAAAAATAAGGTCTGTTTCATAAAGTATCGGCTTCTATGTTGCTGTAAATTGTTGTTATCTGAAATAAGGGAATTACAGGGTTGGGCCGGAGGTGTCAAGTGATTTGGGGGGGAGGCCGGAGGGTGAAAGCCGGTGCGGAATTCGAAAATATCGGGGTTCCATTGGAAAACAGAAATAAGAATTTAGGGGGCACTTGAGGGAATTTTGTGGTAATATCCAAGGATTAGCGTTTGAAAAGCGTGCTGCCCCTACGAGAAAATTGATAAATCGCATTTGTGGGAGATAATCGGAGCTTTTAGACGTATAATACGTTTTTTTGGGGGTTGATTGCCTTTAATCGCTTATAATCGGGATTGATAAATTATACCCAGATGGGTAAAAGAGTCTCGTTCTTGAGGACGGCAGTCTTCAGTCGGGCCGGCATAGCTCAGTTGGCAGAGCTTCTCACTTGTAATGAGATGGTCCTCCGTTCGATTCGGGGTGCCGGCTCCAAAAGAACAACTTCAAAATGGTGGGGTTCCCGAGTGGTCAAAGGGATCAGACTGTAAATCTGACGGCTAAGCCTTCGGAGGTTCAAATCCTCCCCCCACCACCATCCCGGAAAAGCAAGCTGGGTGTAGGAGGTCGCTAAGACCGTAACTACACGGCTGCCTACAAATTACTTGCTTACGGTGTCTGACGCCGTTTAGGTCGGCGGGAGTAGCTCAGTTGGTAGAGCTTCAGCCTTCCAAGCTGAATGTCGCGAGTTCGAATCTCGTCTCCCGCTCCATTTGGCAAATGCCCGGCCGCATATCAGCGATTCAGCCCATGTAGCTCAGTTGGTAGAGCGCATCCTTGGTAAGGATGAGGTTCATCAGTTCGACTCTGATCATGGGCTCCACGCTGATTTGTTGTTGCGCCTTCTGTCATGCGGCAGGTGTAAGCCAGCAAGCCATACCATATTATATATACAATACAGAT
>Ga0193955_1000648_pt1 | contig 18675 bp, 16 predicted proteins | sample BB_6_MG_FD_140343 | JGI IMG/M metagenome (GOLD analysis project Ga0193955, IMG submission 140343) | Microbial mat bacterial communities from the Broadkill River, Lewes, Delaware, United States - BB_6_MG | ecosystem: Environmental > Aquatic > Freshwater > River > Microbial mats | place: USA... | reverse complement strand
TAGGGAAATGTCTAATAGACTGGTAGAGCTACCAGGACCAGATGCCTTCCCAATGGATATATCTGCAATTATTGCGGCATTTTATGCCAGAGCAGGATATGTACATTTAAATAATAATAAAACTGGTTCTGTAACTTTTATTGGAACTGTTTCACCAGCGGGTGGAAACTTGAAAGAGCCGGTAACTGAATCTACGAAGAAAGCAGCCAGATGTTTTTATGCATTATCGCAAGACCGTGCTGATTCTAAGCGTTATCCAGCGATTGATGCTCTTGATTCTTATTCAAAATATCTTGAATATCCTGAGTATATAGAATATGCTAAGAATAATATTTCCGATTCATGGATTGATAAAGTTAATGATGCAAGAAATATTCTTATTAGGGGCAAGGAGACTTATGAGCAAATTAACATTCTTGGGGATGATGGTGTGCCATTGGAGTATCATAAGATATTTTGGAGAGCTGAGATTATTGATTTTATCATTCTTCAACAGGATGCTTTTGATGATATAGATGCCAACTGTTCGATGGAAAGACAAGAATATATGCTTGATAAAGTATTGGATATAGTACATGCTGATATGAAATTTGATTCATTTGAGGAAGTAAATCCTTTCTATAAGAGATTAATAAACATATTAAAACAGATGAATTATTCTGAATATAAGTCGGATAAGTTTGTTAAATATGAAGAAGAACTAAAAGCTACTCTTGAAGAAAGAGTTATTAATAATTAAGATTTAATAATTATGGAAAAAACAGCTTTTCAGAAAATATATACAAAGATTACTAATATAACTAAAGCAACTTGTACTCTAAAAGCAACAGGCGTTGGTAATGAAGAAATTGCTTTTGTTCAGGGACGTCTTTCTCAGGTAGTAAAAATTATTGGAGATGAGGTTACTTTGCAGGTTTTTCCTGGAACAGAGGGGATTAGTACAGATGCAGAAGTGGTATTCTTAGGTAAAGCTCCAGTTTTAAAAGTTGGAAATCAGTTATGTGGACGATTCTTTAATGCATTTGGAGAACCTATCGATGGTGGTCCTGTGATTGATGGAGAGGAACGGGAGATTGGTGGTCCATCTGTGAATCCGGTTAGAAGAAAGCAGCCTTCAGAGTTAATTGCTACAGGTATTGCAGGTATAGACTTGAATAATACATTAGTATCTGGTCAGAAAATACCATTTTTTGCCGATCCTGATCAGCCATATAATGAAGTAATGGCAAATGTTGCTCTTCGTGCAAAAGCCGATAGAATTGTACTAGGAGGAATGGGATTAACTAATGATGATTATCTTTATTTTAAGAATTTGTTTGATTCTGCAGGTGCATTAGATAGAATTGTAAGTTTTGTAAATACAACTATGGCGCCTCCAGTTCAAAGATTGCTCATCCCTGATATGGCACTATCTGCTGCTGAATATTTTGCAGTTGATAAGAATGAGAATGTTCTTGTTCTTTTAACAGATATGACTTTATATGCTGATGCATTGAGTATTGTGTCAAACAGAATGGATCAAATTCCTTCTAAGGATTCAATGCCTGGATCATTATATTCAGATCTTGCTAAAATTTACGAAAAGGCAGTTCAGTTCCCAGAGGGTGGTTCGATTACAATTATTGCTGTAACAACCCTTTCCGGAGGTGATATTACACATGCAATTCCTGATAATACTGGTTATATTACGGAAGGTCAGTTATTCTTGCGTAAGGATACTGAAATTGGAAAAGTTATTGTAGACCCATTCCGTTCATTATCTCGACTTAAGCAGTTGGTTATTGGTGATAAAACAAGAGAAGATCATCCACAAGTTATGAATGCTGCTATTAGACTATATGCTGATGCTGCAAACGCTAAAACTAAGATGGAGAATGGTTTTGATTTAACTGATTATGACCAGAGAACTCTTGATTATGCAAAAGAATATTCGAATGACTTATTAGCTATTGACGTTAATATAAGTACTGATGAAATGTTAGATACAGGATGGGATTTGTTTAGTAAATATTTTACTAAAGAAGAGTTGGGTATTAAGCAAGAGTTGGTAGAGAAGTATTGGAAAGCTAATTAATAAATTATAAGGTATGGCAATAAAATTTCAATATAATAAAACGGCTTTACAGGGACTTGATAAGCAATTAAAAGTCCGTGTACGTGCTTTGCCAACCATCAAAAATAAAGAATCAGCCTTAAGGTTAGAGGTTAAAAAAGCTAAACAAACAGCAAAAGAATTTGATATTAGATTAGGAAAAGCAGTAGATGCTCAAGATAATATGTTGAAATTGTGGGATGAATATACTCCTGGATTATTATCAATATATGATGTTGAAATGAGTGTTAAAAAGATTGCTGGTGTAAGAACACCTGTCCTGGAAAATGTTCTTTTCCGAGTTAGTGAATTTAGTGTTTTCAATAGCCCTCAGTGGTATCTCGATGGAATAGAGAATCTTAAGGAATTGGTTAAAATAGCAATCGAAAGAGAGTTTTATCATCATAAGATGGAGCTTTTGAATCATGCTCGTAAGAAAACAACTCAAAAGGTTAATCTTTATGAGAAAGTTCAAATTCCTGGCTATGAGGATGCGATAAGAAAGATAAAACGTTTCTTAGAAGATGAGGACAATCTTTCTAAATCGGCTCAAAAGATTGTGAAAACCAAAAAAATGATGGAGGATAAAGCATGATAGTACCAATGAAAAAATTGACAGCTCTTATCTTTTATAAAGATTATCAGGAATTTCTGACTAATCTTAGAGATTTGGGAGTCGTTCATATAAATACTAAAAAGAATATTCATCTTGATAATGAATCATTATTATCTAAGATGAATCTTGTTAAATCCTATGCTTCTACAATAAAGTATATTGTGAAGTTTAAGAAAGAAAATGCTGAAACACTTAATATTACTGATGGTAAGGAGCTGTATGAGAATATTACAAAATTTAAGTCAACTCTTGAAAGACTAGATAATAAACTTGCTGCAATTAGTAAAGAAAGAAATTCAATTCTTCCTTGGGGAGAATATTCATCAGACCTTATTGAAAAGTTAAGTTCTGCAGGAGCGAGAATTGATTTTTTTACTTGTATTTCCAGTAAGTTTAAGGAAGAATGGATGAAAGACTATAATGCTATAGAAATTGATAATGTAGCTGGTCTTGTATATTTTATTACAATTAGTTTTGATGGAGAACAACCAGATGTAGATGCTGAACTTTTTGATAAACCTAAATCATCATTACGAGAATTAGCGGAGCAAGAAGAACTGATTAAAAAAGAAAGAGAATGTGTAATTAGGTTTTTTACTAGTGCAAGTAAGTCTCTGGATTTACTTGAAGAGGCAAAAAATGAAGTATTACAAGATTTAGAATTTGATACAATTTGTGAGAGTTCGGATACTGTAGTAGATGATAAATTGTTACTACTTGAAGCGTGGTTCCCGTGTGATACAGAGAAAGATGTTAAGTGGTGGATAAGTCAGAAAGATGTCTATTTTGAAGTAGAAAATCCAACGGTAGAGGATAATGTACCAATAAAACTTAAAAATAATAATTTTGCGAAGTTATTTGAATTTATTGGGGAGCTATATTCTTTGCCTAAATATGGAGAAATAGATTTGACGCCATTCTTTGCGCCATTCTTTGTTCTATTTTTTGGAATATGTTTGGGAGATGCTGGCTATGGTTTGCTTTTTGTAGTAGGAGCGTCTTTATATAAACTTAAAGCAGATAAAAAGATAAAACCTCTTTTATCATTTCTGCAAATAATAGGTCTGTCAACTGTTGTAATGGGTATGATGGTTGGAACTTTTTTTGGAGTTAACCTTATAGATTCAGATATATCTTGGTTAGCTGACGTAAAAAAGTACATGATTGATACTGATAAACTCTTTACCGTATCGTTGGTAATTGGAGTTATTCAAGTTGTATTTGGTATGTTTATAAAAGTTGCTAATGCAGTTAAACAATTTGGATGGAGTGCTGCATTGTCAACTATAGGTTGGTTAGTTCTTATTTTAGGAGGAGGCGTAGTTTATTTGATGAAAGAAATGGGTATGGAGTACGAAATTGCTCAATACGTAGTGCTTTCAATAGCAGGAATTCTAATCTTCTTACTAAATAATATAAAAAGAAATGTTTTCGTTAATATTGGTTCTGGACTATGGGATACATACAACATGGTAACTGGACTCTTAGGAGACTTGCTTTCGTATATTAGACTTTTTGCTTTAGGAGTTTCATCTTCTGTATTAGGTTTAGTGTTTAATGATATAGCATTTAGTTTAAGTGGAGATACGCCAGTAGTTAGCCAATTGATATTAGTATTAATATTAGTATTAGGTCATGGAATAAATATATTTATGTCAGGTTTGGGATCTTTGGTTCATCCAATGCGTTTAACATTTGTAGAATTTTATAAGAATGCAGGTTTTTCAGGTGGAGGAAAGAAATATTCACCGTTTAAAACGATTAATAATTAAGATTTAAATAGTAAAAATAAATAATAGGAGAAAATAATTATGAGTACAATGATTTTAGCTTATATCGGGGTTGTATTAATGGTTGCATTATCTGGAATTGGTAGTGCTTATGGAGTAACAATAGCAGGTAATGCTGCAGTAGGTGCATTGAAAAAGAATGATGAAGCATTTGGTAACTATCTTGTTCTTTCAGCAATGCCTGGTTCTCAGGGATTATATGGTTTTGCAGGTTTTTTCTTTATGAAACAATTTTTGGTGCCTGAAATGACTGGATTTCAAGCTGCTGCTATCTTTGGTAGTGGATTATTTTTAGGATTAGTTGCTTTATTTTCTGCAATTCGTCAAGGACAAGTTTGTGCTAATGGTATTGTAGGTATTGGATCTGGATATGATGTGTTTGGAAAGACACTTATTCTTGCTGTATTCCCTGAACTTTATGCAATTGTAGCTTTAGCTGTAACATTTATGGTAAGTACTATGATTTAATAAGAAATTTATTAAATAGAGAAAGGCTCAGAAATTTATTTCTGAGCCTTTCTTATGTTTAGTAAATAGTATTATTTACTATTTAAACATGCCTAAAGACTTTAGTTCAAAGTTTTCGATATATTTAGTAAACCCATCAACTTTAGCTTCACCATACTTGATGAAGATTTTAGCAGCTTTTGAATATTTATCATTTCTCTTAGCATCCATTAATAATAGATAACCTAAAACAATATAACCAGCAGATTCAACCAATCTACGAGCATGGAAATCTAGGTAGTCGTTGTTATCGGCAGCGTCATTAACCTCATGAACTTTAGCTACAGAAGCTTCATATTGTGCAGTCATAGCTTTTAGAGTCTCTCTTAAATATTCATGTTCAGGATTAATGTCAGCTACTTCATATACTTCTTTTATTTGCTTAATGTATTGTCCTGTAGTAACACCACGAACAGCAGCAACAACCTGAAGTTGAGATGTTCCTTCATAAATATTGGTAATACGAGCATCTCTAACAAGACGTTCTATAGGATAATCTTTCATATATCCAGAACCACCATGAATCTGTAAAGAATCATAAGCAACTTCATTAGAATATTCAGAAGAGAAAAGTTTAAGAAGAGGAGTGTACACATCAGCAAGCTTAGTATATTTCTTCATTTCCATTCTTTCCTCTTTAGTAAGAGATCTTTCAAGTGAAATATGGTAATAAGCTTTGTACATATCTACGAAACGAGATGTTTCATAAAGCATAGTACGAGCAGCTTTTACTTTAGCATCCATATTAGCAAGTAGTTCATAAACAGCTGGGAATTCGATAATAGCTTTACCAAATTGTTTACGTTCTTTAGCGTATGCAAGACCTTCTCTGTAAGCAGCTTCAGCAATACCAACAGATTGCGCACCGACACCAAGACGAGCACCGTTCATTAGAGACATTACATACTTAATAAGTCCCATCTTACGAGAACCAACTAATTCAGCAGGTGCATCCTTAAATACAAGCTCACAAGTTGGAGAACCTTTAATACCTAGCTTATTCTCAATGCGACGAACAGATACTGCATCATGTTTTCTGTCATAGATAAACATAGAAAGACCACGACCATCATTAGTACCTTCTTCAGAACGAGCAAGAACAAGAGCAATGTGTGCATCTCCGTTAGTAATGAAACGCTTAACACCGTTAAGGTACCATTTACCATCTTCTTCGTTAAAAGTAGCTTTTAATTGAACAGCCTGAAGGTCAGAACCTGCATCTGGTTCAGTTAAGTCCATAGCATAAGTATGACCTTTAGCAGCACGTGGTAGATATTCCGCTTTTTGTTCTGCGTCAGCAAACTCATGAATAGTTTCAGCGCAATCTTGTAGTCCCCAGATGTTAGCGAATCCACCATCACCACGAGAAACAAGTTCGGCAGCCATTACATAAGGGACCATTGGGAAGTTTAGTCCATCATATTCTCTTGGAAGAGACATACCATAAAGACCAGCTTGAGTAAGAGCATCGTGATTCTCTTGAGTACCACGAGCATATTTTACATGACCATCAATTACTTCAGGACCTTCGTGATCAACTGATTCTGCATTTTCCCAAAGTACATCACCACAGATTTCACCAACAATGTCAAGAACCTTATCGTAATTGTCCATTGCATCTTCAAAATCGCGTGGAGCATAATCATACTTATCTTTTTCAGCAAAATTACGTTCTTTAAGCTCAACGATTTTTTGCATTAGAGGGTGCTCTAAGTGAAACTTGATATCCTCATTATCTGTATAAAAATTTGCCATCTTTTAGAATTTAATATTTGTTATTCTTGTGGTGATTATTTAGAGTTCTTCTTGTAGAAATTAATTAACTTAGGGATTACTACATTAAAGTCTCCAGTAATAACATAATCAGCTATTTGGTTGATAGGAGCTTTTTCATCAGTATTGATAGCAATAATGATAGAAGATTCTTCCATACCAGCTGTATGTTGAATTTGACCAGAAATACCACAAGCAATATATAATTTAGGTCTCACAGTTACACCAGTCTGTCCAATTTGACGCTCATGCTCACAATAGCCTGCATCAACAGCAGCACGAGAAGCACCAACTTCTCCACCTAATACATCAGCAAGGTCTTGAAGAAGCTTGAAGTTCTCTTTAGAACCAACACCATATCCTCCAGCAACAACAATAGGAGCACCTTTAATATTAAGTTTAGATTTTTCAATGTGACGTTCAATAACCTCGATTATAAAATCCTCAGCATTAGTGAATTTTTTTACATCAATCGTTTTAACTTCAGTTTTAAAGTTAACATCAACAATCTCTTTCTTCATAACACCCTCACGAACAGTAGCCATTTGTGGGCGACAAATAGGGTTTACAATAGTAGCAACAATATTACCACCGAAAGCAGGACGAATCTGGTATAATAAATCTTTATAAGTTTTCTTTTCTCTTTTATCCTCAAACTCACCAATTTCAAGAGAAGTACAGTCAGCTGTAAGTCCAGAGTGAAGAGCAGAAGAAACACGAGGTCCAAGATCTCTACCAATAGAAGTAGCACCCATGAACGCTATTTGAGGTTTCTCTTGTGTAAACAGATTTACAAGAATTGAATTATGAGGAAGAGTTGTGTAAGGGTACAATCTCTTATCATCAGCAGTCCAAACAACATCAGCACCATAAGGAGCAACTTGTTTTTCAATACCTTTAAGATCAGAACCGATAACAACAGCCTCTAGCTGACATTTAAGTTCGTTAGCCAATGTGCGACCTTTAGTAAGTAGTTCAAGGCTTACGTCAGCGATGATACCATCTTCAATTTCGCAATATACAAAAACGTTATTCATATCTTTTGGTTTTTGAATTCTTTAAATAATTAATACTAAATGAATGATTAACCTATTGTATGATTAGCAAAAAGGTCTTTAATAAGCTCATCCATCTCATCATCTCCAGTACCTAATTTCTTAGATTCTTTTGCTTGAAACACAACATTCTCAATAGCCTTAACCTTAGTAGGAGAACCAGAAAGACCTAGTTCCTCTTGGTCGCAAACTATATCGTTCACATTCCATTCCGAGATTTTAAGATATGGTCTAGCATTTGCTAAAGAGATATAATCTTCTGAAACATTTTGCATTTCAGAATCAGCTTTTGCATGCTTGTATTTCATAACGAAACGTGCATTACGAGGGCGGCATTCTGGTGCCGAAGCATTAACAGTAATAACGCAAGGAGTAGGACAAACTACAACTTCGAATCCTCTTTCTAGACGACGTTTAATAGTTACTTTATTTTTCTCAACTTTAAGAATTTCTTCAGCATAAGTTACTTGTGGGATACCTAGTTTTTCAGCCACCTGAGGGCCTACTTGAGCCGTGTCACCGTCAATAGCCTGACGACCACAGATGATTACATCGAATTCTGTCTTTTTGATAGCACACGAAAGTGCATAAGATGTAGCAAGAGTATCAGAACCTGCGAATGCACGATCTGATAATAAGAATCCGCCATCAGCTCCTCTATATAATCCTTCACGAATAACTTCTGCAGCACGATCAGGGCCCATTGTAAGTAATTTTACAGTAGTTCCTTCGTTATTATCTTTTAGTCTTAAAGCTTGTTCTAAAGCATTTAAATCCTCAGGATTGAAAATAGCAGGAAGTGCTGCTCTATTAACTGTTCCGTCAGATTTCATAGCGTCCTTACCAACATTACGAGTGTCTGGTACCTGCTTAGCAAGAACAACAATTTTTAAACCTTTCATAAAAGTCTTATTTATAGTTATAAATGAATATTTTACTTCACAATTCAGCGAAATACAAAGATACAATTTAGAGTAATATATGCAAATTTTAAATTGGACTATGGATTTACGTAAATTGTGCAAACGATTCTTTAAGAAGTCTTTAAAAAGATTGTATGTCTGCAGTATGTTTGACTTAGATAAATTATCGTTAAAGGGATTTAGATTAGATGTTGGCTACAATCATATTATTATAAAAAGCAGCCTCAAACAAGTGTTTGAGGCTGCAGTATATGTAAAGGTAATTTACTATTTATTTTCTTCAGCAAATTTTCTACCTGCATGAAGAGCTTTAATATTCATGTCAACAATATCCTTACCTTTCTTACCGAAAAGAGCCTTAATACCTTCTTCAAGGTATTCAAAAGGAATCTCGATAAATGGAGAAGCAGCACCAAGCATAACAAAGTTAAAAGCACGAACGTTACCTACTTCTTCTTTAGCAATCTTATCTGCGTCAATAAGAATATGATTAGGTAGTGCTTTAATAGTAGCAACTAACTCCTCATTCTCTGGATAGTTAGGAATATTGATAAAAGGAGTAGAGTTTGTTACAACATAACCACCTTCTTTAAGGTATGGTAAGTAACGTAAACACTCCATTGGCTCAACAGAAAGGATAAGATCTGCACCTCCCTTAGGAATAAGGTCAGAGAAGATAGGTTTATCAGAGATACGCATAAATGATTGAACATCACCACCACGTTGGCTCATTCCGTGAGTTTCTGCTTGTTTCATGTGTAGGTTGTTGTCAAGAGCAGCCGAACCTAGAGCAGCAGCGATAGAAAGGATACCTTGTCCTCCAACACCTGCTAATACTATATCTGTTTTCATTTCTTTAATTTTAAATGTTGTTCAAATTATTTCTTTGCAGCTTTTCTTTTTTTAGCATCTCTTGTAGCTTTCTGTATACAGATTCTACGTGGGATGATAACAGAAACACCTTTATATTCAAGTTCTTCTTTGATTATATCACAAATCATTTCATGATTTTTAGGAACTGGAGTGAATACACGGATGTGATCTTTTTCAACTCCCAGACCTTCACAAATTGCCTCTAAATGACCAAGAGCAGAAGATTCTTGTCCACCAGTCATTGAAGTAGATTCATTGTCAGAGATTATTACTGTTATTGGTGATTTCTCATTAACAGCATCTAGAAGACCAGTCATTCCAGAGTGAGTAAATGTAGAGTCTCCTATTACAGCAACTGATGGGAAAAGACCTGCGTCTGTTGCTCCTTTTGCCATTGTTATAGATGCACCCATATCTACAGTTGTAAATATAGATTCAAATGGAGGTAAAGCTCCTAGAGTATAACAACCTATATCTGAAAACACACGACCTTGTCCATATTTTGCAATCGTTTCGTTTAGAGCTTTATATACGTCTCTATGTCCACAACCATCGCATAATGCAGGAGGACGAGGAGCAACTAATTCTGGTACTGGAGCACCTTCTTTAGCTTCAAATCCTAGAGCTTTAGCTACCATATCTGGGTTAAGTTCACCGTCTCTTGAAAGAGTTCCATCAAGACGACCGTTTACTGCTTCTTTCTCTAAATATCCTTTTAGTAATTCTTCAATAACAGGGTAACCTTCCTCAAGAATAAGTAGTCTATCACACTCGTTAGCTAATTTAGTAATCATTTTGCGTGGGATAGGGTATTGGCTAACTTTAACTACTGGGAAAGGACATTCTCCGTTTGGATAGTTTTCCATCAAGTAGTTATAACCGATACCACAAGCTATGATACCTAAAGATTTATCTTTAGCATCGAAATATTTGTTATATCCAGCAGTTTCGCCTTCTTGCTCAAATTGCTCTTGTTTACTAAGAAGTAGCTTATAACGTTTTCTTGCGATAGCAGGAAGAAGTATAAATTGTTTTTTATCTTTTGGAAGAGTTAGTTCGTTTTCTTTAGCCTCTTCTCTAATCTCAACACCTGCACGAGAGTGAGCTAAACGAGTAGTTATTCTCATTAAAACAGGAGTTGCTAATTTTTCTGATAACTCAAATCCGTAACGAGCCATTTCATAAGCTTCTTGCTGATTAGATGGTTCTAATACTGGAATTTGAGCAAATTTACCATATACGCGAGAATCTTGCTCATTTTGAGAAGAGTGCATTGATGGATCATCAGCAACAGTTACGATGATTCCACCGTTAGCTCCTGTTACTGCAGCATTAAGGAAACAGTCAGCAGCAACGTTTAAACCAACATGTTTCATACATACCATAGTACGCTTACCTGCGTAAGACATACCAAGCGCAGTCTCCATTGCAGTTTTTTCATTAGCTGACCATTCTCTGTGAATATTTCTAGCAATTGCTTGCTTCGAATTTTGTACGTATTCTGTAATTTCAGTAGAAGGAGTACCAGGATATGCGTATATACCTGACATTCCGCCATCGATTGCACCTTGTGCTATAGCTTCTACACCTAACAATAAATGTTTTTGCATTGCAGTTAAATTTTTATATGATTATATGTTATTTCTGATTGTTGCTATTTTGTGGAATAGCAAAGAGGGTATATCTTGTTATAAAGATATATTAATGTGAAGAAAGTATAGGCAAACCACCAAATAGTTTGATTACACCTACGATGTAAGCCAAAACGAATAAATATTCTATACTTGAGTAATAATACATTTTAAAATACAGTGTCTCGTTATTTCTATACTTGCACGCTAAAATAGTATTTAGTTTTATAATTTACAATAGCTTAGAGTTTATTTAACGTTATTCAGTGAATTAAGAATTATTCCATATAGTCCACGATTTCAGTGCTTGTGCATGAAGCATATCTAAACCGTTTTTTACATTTGCACCTTGTGCTTGTCCTTTTCTCATAAATGTTGTAACAACAGGGTTATAAGTGAGGTCGAAAAGGAAGTAGCTTTTGTCAAGTTTATTATATGGTAATTGAGGGTAAGTTTCTATTTTGGGAAACATACCAAGAGGAGTTGTATTAATGATTATTTTATAATCATTAATAAGGTCTTCAATATCGTTGTATGATTTTTGATCAATCTTTGGTGAACGAGAGATAATTTTATATTTAATTTTCAGTTTTATAAGAGCAAATTCAACAGCCTTTGCAGCTCCACCAGTTCCTAGAATTAATGCATTAGATCTATTATCTCCAATAAATTCTAAAAGAGATGATTGAAATCCATACATATCAGTATTATAACCTTTAGTAAAAATACCTTCTGTTGTGTGTGAAACCTTAATTGAATTAACAGCACCTATGATTTTTGCTTCTTCACTCAGTTCGTCAAGAAATGGAATGATAGTTTCTTTATAAGGGATAGTTACGCTAAGCCCCTTAAGATCATCTGTCTTTCTTATGATGTCATGAAACTTATTTATATTGTCAATTTCGAAGTTTACAAATTGTGCATTTATATTTTCACTAATAAATTTTTCTTCAAAATACTTTTTAGAGAAAGAATGACCTAATGGATAACCGACTAGTCCGTAAGTATTCATTATATTTCTTCTTTTGTGTAATGTTTACTGTATGATTCAAGCAGCCATATGAATAGGAATCCTACTATTGCAAGTATAATAGCCCATATAAACTGTGATGGAGTATTATTGATTGTCGAATAAGTGTGAGGCAAGATGTTTTCTTGGATAAGAGGTTTTTCAATACCGTGACTATTAGTATAGGTTTCTATTGTTTCTTTCCAAGGCCAAACTTTGTTTAAAGAGCCAAACATAAAGCCAGTTAGAGTTGCAATTGTTAGATTATGGTATTTTTTTAAAAGCCATGATAGGATATTAGAGAAGGCAATAATACCAGTTGCTGCTCCACAAACAAAAATGGCGATTATTGAAATTTTAATATCGCTTAGTGCAGAAATTATGAAGTGATATTTCCCTAGTAGTAACAAGATAAATGCTCCCGAGATTCCCGGAAGTATCATTGCGCATATTGCAATAGCACCTGATAAAAATATGAACCACCAATCATTTGGAGTTTCAGCAGGAGTTGAAGAGGTAACATAAAATGCAATAGCTGCACCAATAGCAATAGCAAATAGATTGCCAATGTTTTTAGATTTTATCTTTCGACCTATTAGTATTGTTGAAGCCGCAATCAATCCGAAGAAAAAAGACCATATTAATATAGGTTGTGTTTCAAGTAGGTATTTAAGCAGATTAGCTATAGAAAGAATACTAATACCTATACCAGAAATAATACATAACAGGAATTTAAAGTTTATTGCTGTGGCAAATTCTTTGAATTTGAATGTAAAAAGTAGCTTTAGCGTTTTTAGGTTTATACTTTTTATAGAATCAATAAGTTCTTCGTAAATACCTGAGATAAATGCTATTGTTCCTCCGGAGACACCAGGTACGACGTCTGCTGCACCCATTCCCATTCCTTTTATTACTACAGCAAGATATTGCTTTAATGTTCTTTTCATATAGTTGTTTCTGTTGTTTCTCACAAAAATATGATAAAAATCTATTTAATTAAGTTTCTGTGTTCTATTTTAAATAAATCTTGTACAGTTTTAACAGGTGAAAATGTCTCAATAGGAACTTCTGCAAATATTGTTATCCAATTTGCCATTGCACCATTCCATAATCCAGGTAATTCTTGGGTCTTAATTTTTTTCCCTTTATATGTTTTTTCTGTAATGAAACCTGTTGATTTATCAACATAGTCCAATAGATTGAATTTTTTTCCTTTGTAGTTGCGTATTCCACAAACAATATCAACAGGATTGAAATGTGTAGAGTTCTCTAGTATTATATCTTGTTGGGTATCATCTGTATCAATTTGAGATTTTTCTACTATTTGAAGAGAAGAGCTTTTGTCTTTGTTTTCAACCCAGAATGGTCCGCCACCAGGTTCTCCTTGGTTAACTACCATTCCACATACTCTAATAGGTCTATTTAATAGATTATAAAGAGTTTCTGAAATTTCTACTGAACCTTGATAGTATAAATTATTAGAAGTAATAATATTTAATTTGTCTTTGCAAAACTTCAATATCTCTTCTACTTGTTCTTTTGTTAAGAATTTAGATTTTTCTATAAGGTTGAGGTATTCAAAGATTTTATCTTGTAAAGTAACTAAGATACCTCCAATGAAGGCCTTGTTTTTATATGTTTCTGGCTTTAGTCTATCAGGAAGCACATTGTCTATGTTCTTTATAAAAACAATATCTGCTTTTATTTCGTTGAGATTTTCTATTAAAGCTCCATGTCCACTTTGCCTAAGTAGAGGAAGACCATTTTTGTCTCTTACAACTTGATTATTGTAGTATATAGCGATGGAATCTGTTGATCTTTTTTGAACGGAAAATGATACCTTGAAGTTTGTATCGTATTTCTTTTCGTATTTTTTTCTGTTTAGTTTAATGTGTTTCTTGAATTCTTTTAAGTGTTCTTCAGAAACGGTAAAGTGAACATATGCATTACCCTTTTTATTTCGGCAATAATGAGCAGCCTCTACTAAGTGCTCTTCTATTGGGGTAACAGCTGAGTTCTTATGTGAATGAAATTTAATTAAACCTTTAGGCATTGCTCCATAATTTAATCCATCTTCGGAGAGGATCTCATCGATTATGAATTCGTATTCGCATTTTTCAATAAGTTTATCAATAAAATATCCTCGTTCAAGAAGATTGTCTTTTAATTCTTGATAAAATGGTAGTATATGTAGATTATTAAAGAAATAGTACATACTACCAATTTCTTGGTTTGAATTGAATTGTAAGAAATCTTCTTCACTACCTGTATAAGTATCTTTAAATTCATAAAGTTGTTGAAACATTCTGCTTGCAGCTCCTGAGGCAGGCACCATTTTTACAATTGAAAGATTGTCTTTCTGGTAATTATATTCGTTTATAAACTTATTTAGAGACTTTTCGTCTGCCTTTATGATACCGTCTTCAATAGTAGCTGGTTTTATTATATGAATTTTTTCAAAGCCATTTTTGAAGTTTAGTAGTTGTTCTTTTATATTATTTAGTTGTATAGTGTATGACTTAAAATACTTTCTGTCTTTTGTAGAAAACATAGTTTTGTAAGATTAGTTCAATGCTAAGGTATAAAGATTTAGTTTTGAAACGTGCAAAATCTTGTTAAAATTAATTAATAATGTCTTTAATGATATATAAATTTATGTTTGCTACTTATTTGTAGAGTAATAAGTTTAGAATATTCAAACAAATCTGAAGAGGTAAGATAAGTGTGTTTTTCAGATAGGATATAAAAAAAGCGTGGTTGTTTACCACGCTTTTTTATTAGTTGTTATTTAATGAAATGTTTACTTGCAAGTAAAGTTTATCTTGATGAGGATTGTAGGTTAATCCTGCTGATATAGGTAGAGAAAATTTATCTGTGATTTTTATCTTATCAGATATATTTAGTCCCATGTTTACTATGTAAAAGGCATTTTGAGAATATATTTTATCTCCATTATCTAAGAGTAATCTTGAATATCTTGATTTTCCCGGTGCCATTCCTAGAGTCCATGATAAATTTTTTCCTGCAATTTTTGTAGGGTAACTTAATTCCAGGTATGTAGATAATTTACTTAATTCACCTTGTTTTGCAATGCTTTCTTCATTCATGTTTGCTTCAGGTTCATAGTATGTTGCTGCTCCCATAATTGTTAGAGGATATTCTCCACTAAATGTATATGATGCAGTAAAGTCAAACATATGTAGGCCCGTTTTCTGACTGTAATCTGAAAAATTTGAATTTTTGTATCCCGCAGATGGCATATAGAAATCGTATGCCATAAAAGAAAAGTTTCCTATATTATATCCAATATAGATATCAACTTCATCATATGAAGTATCTAAAGCATATAATCCCCATGCTCCAATTTTAAAGTTATTTACATTGTATTCAATACTTGGTTTGATACATGCAGTTCCTAAAGTTAATCCTCCTCTCCAAGTATGTCTGTTTGAAAAGTCAACATTCAAATTAAATTTTGATTCTCTGTTTTGTGAAAAAGAATTTAATTGTGCAATAATTATAAGCACAATAATCCCTAATAAACGTTTCTTCATATAAGTGTATTTGTTTAATTTTGAGCACAAAAATAGAATAACTCTTCAGAAACAATAACATTATATGGAAAAGAATGTATTAATTTATTTTTAGGACTATGATTTATTCGTCTTCGTCGTAAATATCTTCCTGATTCTCTAGTTCATTTTCTAAGAACACTTCAGCTTCTTCCACCAAATCTTCAATTTCTTCCTCGTCATTAGGTTTAAGATCTATCCAGTGTATCATCTGATTTTCATTGAAATCCTCAATGTCACATTCAAGAATAAATCTTGGTTCTTCTGTGTGCACAATAAATATTGTGTCTGGTAATTCTTGAGAGTTGTCTGCTAGTAAAAATTTAGGAATCATAATTTTATCTTTTTATTGTATATCACAAATATATTAAATTACTTTTAATAGTGTGATGATTATTTCCTAATCTCTAGTCTTTTATAAAAAAAACAATATAAACTGACATTTATCAGTTTTCACTTCGGATATGAGTGTAATTTTGCACTCGAATTTGAGTATTATTATTAATCAGACTAATTATAAAAAAATGACAAATCTAAAATCTATTAAGAACAGTAATTTTCTTCTGCAAAGGAGATATGAAGCTGTTGTTTTTCTTATTTTATTCTTCGGTATCTTCGGATATATGGGGAGTGTTATGGGAGTTGCTAATATGCTTAATACAATAATGAAAACAGCATGGGATCTTCTTATGAATACTGTTTTTTATATTATGGGTATAACTGTTTTAACAGGAGCTCTAGGTAAGTTGTTAATAGAATTTGGTGTTATACGTTTGCTTGAGAAAATGTTGGCTCCTTTAATGCGTCCTCTTTTTAATTTACCAGGAGTAGGGGCTTTAGCTGGATTGTTGACATTTCTTTCAGATAATCCTGCTATTATTAGTTTGGCTAATGATAAGAACTTTAGTAAGTATTTTAAGAAGCATGAACTTATTTCCTTAACAAATTTTGGTACTGCTTTTGGAATGGGGCTTATTGTTATAACCTTTATGGGGACTTTAAAGGTAGAAGGTCAGGATACGAACTTTTTTATTCCAGCTTTAATCGGTTTTGCAGGAGCGATTATTGGATCTATTGTTTCAACTCGTCTTATGCAAAGGTTTATAAGAAAGGATTTTAGTACTCCTGTTGAAGTTACAACAGGAGGACAGGAGGAAAAGATTTCTTTTAAATCAGAAGGTGGTGTATTCTTACGATTCTTAAATTCTATTTTAGATGGAGGAAAGTCGGGTGTAGATCTTGGTCTGGCTATTATTCCAGGTGTTTTGGTTATTTCCACTATTGTTATGATGATTACATTCGGACCTAAAGATGCTAGTGTCGGTTATGCTGGTCTTCCTTACGAAGGAGTTCCTATTCTTCCTCATTTGGCTAGTTATGTTGATTGGTTGTTTGATTGGCTGTTTGGGTTTAAGAGTCCGGAGTTGATCGCTTTCCCTGTAACTTCTTTGGGTGCAGTTGGAGCCGCCCTTTCTTTAGTTAAAAAGTTTATGTTAGAGGGCTTAATAGATGGAAATGTAATTGCTGTATTTACAGCTATGGGTATGTGTTGGAGTGGTTATTTAAGTACTCATACTGCAATGCTTGATACGCTTGGATACAGACAGTTGACATCTAAAGCTTTGTTATCTCATACAATAGGAGGATTAGTTGCTGGGTGTTTAGCTCACTATTTATATGTGTTGTTGAGTATGGTGTTTGCGATATAGGTTTAATTATATACAATATAATAGGAGCTGTTCATTTATGGACAGCTTTTTTTTGTAGTTGTTTTTTGTGGTGTAAAATTTGTACAGTCAATTGTTGTTTCATTGATTAAATAATTTGTTTTGATTGTTGTATTTGATTGGTTAAACGTGTTTTAACATATGTCATGATATTTTTTTTAAAAAAATATTGTCTTATTGTCTTTTGTTGTATTATGTTTTATATGGGCTTGGCGATTTTAGTTGTGTTAACTATAATACATAATCTGAACAGTGTAGTCATGTGGTTCTTTTACTCTAGCAAATATTAATATTTCATATGATGAAGTATTATGAGATAGTGTAATTGTATTTAAATAAATATTCGTTGTGTATGCTATTTAAGATATGTTAACAAAGTGTTAACAAAGTGTTAAGGGAAATTTAACATATGCCGTGAAAGGCTTGTGGGGGTTGATAAAATGCTATATCTTGGTGACGGTAAAACGAGAAATTCCAATTTAAATTTTAACATTATAAAGAGTATTTATGAAAAAACTAATCGGATTAGTAGTAGTTTTCATGCTACTGGGATTGAGTAGTGTCTTTGCTCAATCGAAAACAGTGACTGGAACAGTTGTCGATTTGTCAGGAATGGGACTGCCTGGCGTATCTGTTTCTATTAAAGGAACAACTGTGGGAGCATCCACAGACATTGATGGGAAATGGTCGTTAGAGACAAGTGCTGACGATATTCTTGAGTTTTCATTTGTAGGAATGAAAACACAGGAAGTTAAAGTAGGTAACAAAACAGTTATCAATGTGACACTTGAAGAAGATAGAGTTGCTGTAGAAGAAGTAATGGTTGTCGGTTATGGTACTGCAAAGAAATCTTCATTTACAGGATCTGCTTCAGTTGTAAAGAGTGATCAAATTAAGAGAACACCAACTGTATCTCTTGCTAAAGCACTTCAAGCAACATCACCTGGTGTTATGGTATCAAGTAGTTCAGGAGCTGCTGGTGCAGATGCAACAATTAGAATTAGAGGTATAGGTTCTCTTGCTTCAGGTTCGGATCCTTTGTGGGTTGTTGATGGTGTTGTAGATGCTCCAAAACCTCATATTGAGGATATTGAATCAATGACAGTT
>Ga0193955_1000647_pt1 | contig 18688 bp, 14 predicted proteins | sample BB_6_MG_FD_140343 | JGI IMG/M metagenome (GOLD analysis project Ga0193955, IMG submission 140343) | Microbial mat bacterial communities from the Broadkill River, Lewes, Delaware, United States - BB_6_MG | ecosystem: Environmental > Aquatic > Freshwater > River > Microbial mats | place: USA... | reverse complement strand
GTGGCATCCCCCCTTGCCACGACCCTTGCCCTTCGGATTCTTCAAATCATGGTCATGGCCATTTTTCTCAAGGGGCAATTCACCGAAAACGGCCTGGGAAGCGTTGCCCCTGAGGCGCTTACACGTGCCGTAATCAGAGGCGCTGTCTGGTCCCTGGGCTTCGGTGCCGTGGTGGGCTCTGGGGCCCTGCTTCTGGTTATTGTCGGGATCAACCCATTGCACCTGGTTAAGATGCCCCTCCCGAAAGACACAGGCACCCTGGCCCTGTTCTTCTTTACAGGCGGCGTTGTGGCACCCATCGCGGAGGAGTTCTTTTTCCGGGGCATCATCTATCGCCTGCTTCGTCCCATGGGAGTGGCTGCCGCCATCCTCATCAGCACCCTTCTCTTTGCCTCCGCCCACGCCATGCATGGCATGGTGCCCGTGCCACAGCTTGTGGGAGGAATTCTCTTTGCCGCCGCCTATGAGAAAGAGGGCCATCTGGCCGTCCCCATAATTATCCATGGGGCAGGAAACACAGCACTCTTTACTCTTTCCCTTATATAAGGCATCATGGGTGCGATTTGCTGTTGAAGGTTCTCAAATGTTCCGTACCTTTGCTTGTCGCACCGTAGCCCGGCATCATCACTCAGTCGGTGAAACACATACGAGGGCGTAGGCGGATGGTTCAGGTACGTCGCATTTGCTGACGGGCTTTGCACGTGAAATACTGCAATACTGGGGGAATCGCCCGAACCTGAGCTGGCAAAAGTCGAGCTGAATTTTTACAAACACTCATTCACACATGACACGCCATATAATGAAGCCCAAGCAGGGATGAGTGCAGTGCACCGTCATTGCGGTGCCCATGCTTTTCATGGCTGTCATCACCCATACCCAATCCATACTGAGCCCATGCCACTTTACGAATACAGCGCCCTGACGGACAAAGGAAAAACCGTCACCGGTATCATCGACTGCGACAACGCCCAGGCAGCAAGGCAAAGACTGCGAGGTGGGCGGCTGTACCCCGTGAAAGTCAGCGAGGTATCCGACCGCAGCATCTCCGCCGGTCGGTTCAACCTGAACCGGATAACCTCCCTCTTTACCCGTGTGCAGCCCAAAGACCTCACCCTGGCCACCCGCCAGTTGGCCACACTGGTCAACGCCGGATTTACCCTGGTCGCCTCCATAGACACGCTCATTCAACTGGTGGAGGCCCCCCGACTCAAGCAGATCTTCTCCCGGGTCAAGGACAGCATCGAGGAAGGGAGCAGTTTTGCAGAGGCACTCTCCTCCTATCCGGGGGTTTTCAGCCCTGTCTACGTCAACATGGTCATGGCCGGGGAAGCATCGGGAACCCTGGATATTGTGCTGGAGCGCCTTGCAGAGATCGGTGAACGCCAACTGGCCCTGACCAACCGTATCCGGGCTGCCCTCACCTACCCTATTCTGATGAGCTGTATCGGCGTGCTGATCCTCTACTTTCTCATGACGATCATCGTCCCACGGATGGCAGGCATTTTTGACGATCTGGGCCAGGCCCTCCCGATGCCCACGCGCGTTCTCCTTCGCAGCGGTGAGTTCCTCGGGACCTTCTGGTGGGTATTCCCTCTGCTCCTGATCCTTCTCGTTGTGGCCTTCAAACGGTTTCAAAGCACCCCCAAAGGGGCTCTCATCATCGACAAATTCCTGCTGCGCGTGCCCGTTGCCGGGGATTTGGTCCAAAAGGTGGCCGTCACCCGCTTCACCCGAACCCTGGGTTCCCTTCTCACCAACGGCGTCTCCATGCTCGCCGCCATGGACGTGGCACGAAACGTCGCTGGCAACCTCGTCCTCTCCGACGCCGCCGGCGGAGCGGCAAGCGAAGTGGAAAAAGGGGGAGAACTGGGAGAGGCCATGGGGCAATCCGGGGCCTTTCCCCTCCTGGCCGTTCAGATGGTTCGTGTGGGAGAAAAAAGTGGCAAGCTTGAAGAGATGCTGGGCCGGGTGGCCGATGTGTATGAAGGCGAGGTGGAATCCTCCCTGGAGAGCCTCACCTCCATGATCGAACCCATCATCATCCTTGTCATGGGGGTAACCGTGGGATTCATCGTCCTTGCCATCTGCCTTCCCATCTTTACAATGAACCAGCTCATCGGATAGACTGCTCTGCTTTTGCACCGGGCCATCAAACTGACACCTATAACCACCACTTATACAGCGATATGACCTTGAAAATACCCACCACGTTAAAAACCGTTTTCGGTTCCCGAGCCGTTGTCATCATCTCGGTGCTGGCAGTCCTGTTCCTTGCAATCCTGACTGCCATCCCCTTTGCCGTGAAGCACGGTGCCACCTCCTGGCTGTTAAAAAACGGCATGTCCAAGGCACACATCGAGAATGTGGACATCAACCCCTTTGCCGGAACCTTTGCCATCGAGGGTGTTCAGCTGCATGCCCGGAGCGGGGAAAAGTCATCCCTCGGCCGGTTTTCCGTCAACCTTGCCATGACGGATCTTGTTAAAAAGCATATTCGCATTCAGTCCTTTGACATGGATGGACTCAACCTGGTGGTGGATCAGGGTGAAAAAATGACCATCGGTGGGCTCGTCCTTCCCGAAGGCGAAGCCACTGCGGAAGAGACGGCCCCGGTCGAAGCGGCAGAAGCACCTGAAAAGCCCTGGCTGATTGGAATAGATGCCCTGAGCATCAACGATACCTCTGTGGCCCTCTCCATCCCAAAGCTGGCCCTTCGCCTGGACCTCACCGAAGTCTCCCTGACAGACCTATATGCCTGGCAGCCGGAGCAGGAAGCACTCCTTGAGGTCAAAGGGGCCGTCAGCCAAAGCCCCCTTCTCATGTCCCTGGACCTCACCCCCTTTGCATCCGCCCCAGCCATAAGGGGAGGCATTCAGCTGCAGGAATTGTCCCTTAACCGATTTGCCCGCATGGCCGAGCCTCACATCACCGCCCTGCGGGGTGACCTCACCATCGATACCCGCATCGACGTTACCCATGACCCGCGAAGTGGCACCACCTTCAGCCAGATCGGCACCCTTTCCGTGGGCAATCTTGGCGGAATTATGGAGGAGCAAGGGATTGATCTCAGCACCTTCGATATCTCCTGGCTCGGAGACCTGTGGGCGTCCGTTGACAACGAAGGCACACTCACGGACCTACGCACCATGGGCCGTCTTGCCAACAACAGGCTGGATGTGACGTTACAAGAGATCGATCTTCAGGTTCGCCACGAGGGCGTGGTATGGGACGGGGAGATGCGCCTTCAGCCACAACTGGACGACGGCCTGTCCCTGCGAGGCAACCTGAGCCTGAAATACGCCTCGACAACCGACGCTGCCAACGGCACCCCCATAAGCTCCCTTTCGAACCTCTTTGTTTACGACCTGAAAGCCAAGGGGCTTAAGAGAATCCGAACCCCGCACATCTCCGTCAAAGGCCTGAAAGCCCTGCCTCCCCTTGCGGGAATCGGCAGCATCGACCTCACCGGCATCGCCCTGGATGACCTCTCCTCCTTGCGTGCAGAGACCTTCATCATCGGTGACGTCACCACCACCATCGAACGGGATGCCGACGGGAATCTCAGCCCCCTCAAAAACCTGGAGGCCCTGGCAAAGTATCAGACCACAGAAACTTCCCCGGAGCCATCAGAGGCCGGGCCCCTTCCGGCATCTCCGGAAGAGTCGGCAACGCCTTCATTCACGTTCAAGGTCGGGACCTTTCGGATCAAAGGGGATGAACTCATTCTCTTTACGGACCACAGTGTCACCCCCGCGTTTAAAAAAAGCATCAACCTGAAACGATTTGAACTCCTGGGCATCGACTCCTCCGCCCCTGAAAAAGACGTTCCCCTCACCCTGGAAGCCGAGCTGGGGTCGTACGAGACCATCTTCGTCAACGGAACCGTGCGCCCCTTTGATCCCGGGATCACAGCCAACCTTGACGCCAGCATCACCAACATCAACCTGGCACCCCTTTCCCCGTACAGTTCCCAGGCCATTGGCTACCTTACCGAAACGGGAACCTTCACCATCGAGTCAAAATTAAACATCAAGCAAGGGGTCCTGGACACAACCAACAAACTCATCCTTCACAAGCTGGAGCTGGTTCCCGATGACGAGGGAAGCATGGACAGGCTCATGAAAACCCTCACCATGCCCCTGGACTACGCATTCTCCATTCTGGAAGACAGCAACGAGACCATCACACTCGACATCCCCGTCGAAGGGGACATCCACAACCCGGACATCAGCCTCGACAGCATCATTCAAATCGCCATGACAAAGGCCATCACAACGGCATCGGTCTCCTACCTGTCGTATATGCTCCAGCCCTACGGAGCCGTCCTCATGGTGGCGGAATCAGCCGGAGAGTTCATCACCCAAATCCACCTGGACCCCGTTTCCTTTGATGTGGGAGCAATTGAGCCCAACCAGGCCGGCCACGACTACCTGAAAATGGTGGCAGGGCTCATGAAGAAAAAAGAGGTCCTGAAACTCACTGTCTGCGCCAACGCCGTGACAGAGGATATCGTCGTGGACATGCCCCCCGAAGATGAACCCCAGAAGGCCACCAACGAAACTGCCGTCCCTGCCCCTGATGAGCAGATCGCCCCTGTGAAAGTAGACAAAGCCCTCTACCTGGCCCTTGCCAGACAACGCGCCGAAGCAATCCGTGACATCCTCCTTGAGGACGGCATCAACCCAAGGCGCATCATCCTCTGCCACCCCCACTTCACCGTCTCCGAGCAGAAAAAACCGGAAGCCCTCCTGACGTTGTAAGACACAGAAACCTGAAAAAGCGTGCCTCCGGCGGCAAGGTGAGCCACCTTGAAAGCGGGTTGCCGCTACGACTCATCCCTCGTTCCTCGGGACAAATCGTAGCGGCATTCACTCTGCCCAAAGCCCTCTCTGCAACCTGCCTTTAAGGGTCCTCACCCTTAATTTTAACCAGGATTCTTAGTATCAGATTGGTACCGCCACAATTCCACGGGTGTTGGTGAACGTGGTGCCAGCAATGGACAGGCTTTGGTGCGGTAGATACCATACCGAGGCTCCCGGAGGGACCCATGTCAGCGATAAGAGGTAATCAAGTTTTCCTATTGAATTTGAGATACTTGCTCGTCACGTTGATGGGACTTATTGCTGAGGTGAAACCAAACTTGGATATTAGGTCATGCAGGAAGAGACAGAAAAAAGTGAATGTTGAAGGGCGTGTCATGCCAGTCCCGAAAAGCCGGAGGATGACGATGTGGAGAGTTTCACCGTCGTCGCCTCTTCAAGGCACAGCCCACATCGAATATAATCGACTCAAGGCATCCGCGGTCCTACTTTCGAGGTGTTTTGCTACAATAGATTCACCACCGGGGGCAATCCATTTTAAACCTTTTCCGTAGGGCATACGACACCGCATCCACAACGTCACGAAGCTTTTGATAATACAGGAGTAGCCATCAGCTATGGTGGCGGGCCTACCCCGCGGCAAGCGCCATTGCGATTCGCCCTGAGGAACGAAGGGCGAATCGCAATGGCGATCAGCTTTCGAGGTGGCTCACCTCACCGCCGGAGGCGCTTTTTAATAGGGAATTGAAAAGGTCAGGCCGAGGCAGGATTTGCTCTGTTTTTTTTCAAGTTCGTTGCCCCAGTGCAGCATCTCTTTCCAGAGGCTTTCGCGTGTCTGGTGGTTCGCTTTCAGGGCACCGGTGTAGGAACCGTGGATGCTTCCGGAGTAGAAGCCCAGGCCCACAAAGGAGATCAGGGCACCAAGGGCGTTGTTGCCGTCGTCAAAGCTCTCGACGGCGGCCAGGCCCAGGGCAACATTGAGCAGAAAGGCCACGGTGGCGTCCTGATAGCGGCCCAGGTAGACGTAGCCGCCCCCCGGAACCACGGCAAGGCCCCCGGCCACCATGGGTGATTTTTCGGGCAGGGCCTTGAACCGCTCCATGGTGTTCAGGATGTCATCATACCCGCAGTCTGTTGGAGTCTCCCCGGCAGTGGCCTTGAAGGCGGCCTCGGCGCGCGGCAGGTCTCCCATCTCAAGGCGTGTCCACGCCATGCGTGTGAGAAGAATTTTTTGTGCGTCGGCGTCCCCATTTGCCTCCAGCTGGAGGTTCGAGAGCAGGATCACCCCGCCTGCGGGGTTGCCGGAGCGTGTGAGGCACTGAGCCTCCATGATCCCGGCGGCAAGGGCCAGGGAAGACGCAGAGTAATCGCTTCGGAAGTCGGCAAACGCTTGGCCCGCCTTGTCGTACTTCTCATTCATATAAAGGGAAAGGGCTCGGGAGTAATGGGCCTCCACCTGCTCAGGAGCATCAGGGAAAAAATGGATAAACCGAGAGAACTCCACGGCGGCATCCTGGTACTCCCCCTGCTCATAAAGGGTGCGGGCGTAGCTGAACTGAGCCTCAGCATCGAGGGTGATCGTCCGGGACACTGCGGTACCTGTGGTCAGGATAAAAAGAAGCAGGCCCAAGAGGCCTGCGGATAAAGCGTTGCGTTTCATGCGTTCAGATACGTCCTTCGGTCTTGTCGGTCACAAAAAGCAGCCTCCGGCGGCAAGGTGTGCCACCTTGAAAGCAGGTAGCGGATGCGCTTTGCCCCTCGTTCCTCGGAGCAAATCACATCCGCCCTTAAAACAGAAATCAAACAAGCACAGCTTTTTTAGACCTGTTTGTTAAACTTTTTGAAACTATACAGCATACCTCCGGCGGGTCGCTTTTTGAAATGAGCCCCAAAAACGTTCAGGTTGTGGTTCCCTTTTCCCTTAGCCCGCAGGGGCTAAGGGAAAAGGGAACCACAGACTCGTTAAACCCAAACTGTATGGATTGCGAACATCGGCGATGCAATCGAAATTGGGCTCAAAACCTGTTTGTCAAACCCCTCTTTTAAATCAGGCAAAAGTTTGGCCCCCGGCAGGGCCGCCGGAGGCACCAGAACCTCATTCCCACCCGTCAAAATGCAAAGGCAATGCGGGCATCTTTCTTGTCTGCTCCGTCCCCTCTTCTTTTCCCCACCAGAAATCATTGGACGAGACCGGATCCCAGGCGTACCGTTTGCCCCCCACCACCACCTGGGACAACTGTTCTCTGTCGTTGCCGCCGCACCGCAGCAGCCGGTCGCAACTGAGGAGATAGCCTTTAAAGAGGCCATGTTTTTCCACGGCCTCTTTTGCGTAGCGTGCGCAGGAGGGCACATGGCTGCACCGCTTGCCGTCCGTGGTGGAGATCACCGATTTGAAAAAGCTGAAAAGCAACGGATCCGCTTTCGGAAGCGCCCCACTCTCTGCTGCCAATGAACGCCCCGGCAGAATCAGGCCCGCCAGAAGAATAAGGCAAGCCGTCACCAGGCACCGCCCTTTTCTTCCCGGCATCCAGGACCCCTTAGGCATGCGTCACCCTCAGTACCTCTTCAATGGTGGTCACCCCGCGAAGTACCTTGTCGATACCGTCATCCCTCAGGGTGGTCATCCCCTCATTCACCGCCTCCCCCTTGATGAGGTTGGCATCGGAGGTTTTGACCATGACCCCTTTGAGGTGTTCGTCCACTTCCAGGATTTCAAAAATGGCCATGCGGCCCTTGTACCCGGTCTGAAAGCAGGCATCGCAGCCCACGGCCCGATGGTAATCCGCACCGTTGGCATGGTCCCCGTTGATGCCGGCCCGCTTCAACAGCTCGGGATCGGGCTGAAAGGGCTCCTTGCATTGCGGACAGAGTTTCCTGACCAGGCGCTGGGCGATGATGGCTTTGATGGCAGACGAAAGAAGAAAGGGCTCGATTCCGATGTCCACGAGGCGGGTAACGGCACTGGCCGAATCGTTGGTATGCAGGGTGGAAAAAACCAAGTGCCCGGTAAGGGCAGACTGAACAGCGATCTCCGCTGTTTCTCGGTCACGGATCTCCCCCACGAGGATGACGTCCGGGTCCTGGCGCACGATGGATCTCAACCCCCGTGCAAAGGTAAGCTCAATCTTCCGGTTCACCTGAATCTGCCCGATGCCCTTAAGCTGATACTCAACGGGATCTTCAATGGTGATGATGTTCTTATCAGGTGAGTTGATGGCGGAGATGATGGCGTAAAGGCTTGTGGTCTTCCCGCTGCCCGTGGGGCCGGTGACCAGAATGATGCCGTTGGGATTTTTAATGAGGCGCTCGATGGTGTTGTACGTCGTCTCGGTCATGCCGAAATCGGACAGGGACAAAAGGGAGCCCGACTTGTTCAACAGTCGCATCACCACGCGTTCGCCATAAGTGGTGGGCACGGTGGAGACACGGATATCCACGTCATGCTCTCCGATACGCACGTCAATGCGCCCGTCCTGGGGGAGGCGTTTTTCCGCGATGTTGAGTTTGGCCATAACCTTGATACGGGAGACCAGGGCCGACTGAATCCAGCGGGGCGGGGTAAGCAGGTCATAGAGTATCCCGTCCACACGGTACCGGATTTTAAAGCTGTCCTGATAGGGTTCGATGTGGATATCGCTGGCACGGGCCTTGATGGACTGGGAGATAATGTGGTTCACCAGCCGGATGATCTGAGACTCGCTGGTGTCGTCCAGAAGGTCGGCGGTCTCCTCCATATCGGCCAGAATGTCGCTGCCGCTCTCCTCAATGTCCTGAACCAGATCCTCGGCAGAGCCCCGGCTCATGTCGTAGAAGGTGTTGATGGCTGAAAGGATCTGACCGCGCGGGGCCATCACCTTGGTCATGGGTCCGCCGGTGAGCCGGCGGGCCAGATCGTCCGCCGCCTGGAGGACACAGGGGTCGTTCACCGCAAGGACGGCCTCTCCGGTCCCGCTTGCGGGCACCAGGGGCACCATGTAGTGTTTTTTTAAAAAGTGAATGGGAATCTTCCCGGTAAAATCACCGTCCATCCCCATGGTATCCAGGGTCTCCACGACATCCATGGCATAAATTTCGGAAAGAACGGCAAGAAACTGGATTTCACTCAGCACTTTTCGTTTCAGCAGGGCCTCTCCGTAGTGAATGCCCTGGGTTTCAGCATGGGTCAGAACCTCCTCAAGAAGGCCCTCTTCCACATTGAATTTCTGGTGAATCAACTCGGACATCACCTGGCGAAACGGGCTATCAGGTGCAATGGGCATCATCATTCGACCCCTTCGGTTTCAAGGGGTTCCTGCGCCGGTTGCGGAGCCTCTTCGGCGTCGGCGTGACCTTCCCCGGTATCCCCCACCATCTCCATCTCTTCCCCACCATGATCTGCCCCGAGGGAGATGATATCTCCTTCGACAGGTACGTCGACGGCTGCCTCTGCATCTGTTGACTCAACGGTCTCCGCCGCAGATTCAGGCTGCTCCACCGAGGGCTCCGTTTCCTCCATCAGGTCCGACCGGTGGGATTTTTCTTCAAGGGATTCTTCTTCCGCCTCATTGTAGAGCTTGATTTTACCCTCGCGCAGGTTATCGATTCGCTCCCTTTTGTCCACCATGATTCCCTCGGCCTCGGAGCGACTGCTCACCACACGCGGGGTCAGGAACACATAGAGGTTGGTTCGGGCGTCCGTCTTGGACCGGGATGAGAAGAGGTACCGAAGCACCGGGATATCGCCCAGGCAGGGCACCTTGTATTCGGTGGTGTCCAGGCTCTTGTCGATGAGACCACCGATGACGATGGTGCTGTTGTCCTCAACCACCACGGTGGTGTCCACCTTCCGCTGAAGGGTGGTGGGCTGTTCTGTGAGATCACCGAACACCCGGCTGGTCTCCTGGAAAATCTTCAGGCGCACCCGTTCGTCTTCACTCACCTGGGGCGTGATCTTCAGGGTGATGCCCACGTCTTTGTATTCATACTGATTGTACTCGCTGTCCCCGCTGCTGGATTTGGTGAGGTAGGGGATCTTGGAGCCGACCACAATGCTTGCCTCTTCGTTGTCCAGGGTAAGCACTTGGGGCGTTGAGAGAATCTGAACGTTGGAATCTTTGTTATAAGCGGTGATAAGGGCGCCAAGGGATGGAAAGACCACATCACCAATTTTAATGGCCTCGGTAAAGACCCCAAGGGAAAAGCCGTTGGGCAAGCCGGCCCCCGTAGCGACCCCCTTCAGCCCCGCGTATTGGGTGCCCCCGTCAAAGCCACCACCATAGGCTCCATCCCGACCGTTGATGGACGCATCATCCCCTACAGTCCACTCCATCCCCAGAGCAAAGCCGGCCTCAACATTCACTTCCATGATAAGGCACTCGATGTAGACCATCTTTCGCGGGATATCGAGTTTTCTGATGATATCTTCCAAAATGACAAAATCGCTTTTTTCCGCCAGAATGATAAGGCTGTTGGTGGCCTTGTCGGCGATAATGCTCACCCTTTCGGAGTCGATGGCGACCTTCTTCCCCTTCTCCGCCACCTGCTTTTTACCGGAGAGGTTCTGGAGCACCTTGGCCAGGTCCTCGGCGATGGAGTTCTCCAGGTACACCACATGGATTCGCTCCTTGCCCCTGGGCACTTCCCGGTCCAACATTTTCACAAGCCTGATGATCTTCTCCGTGGTGCCCTTCCCCGCCAGGATAATGATGGTGTTGGTCCGTTCGTCGGCCACAAAGCTCGCCTTGGAAGATCCCTTGGTCTTTTTGTCGGTATTCTTGAAGACGCTGGTAAGAAGGGTGGTGAGTTTTCGGGCATCGGCATAATCCAGGGGAAGAATGGAGATCTCCTGCCCCACGCCGGTGACGTCCACGCTGTCCACGATTTTCATGAGCCGTTTGATGTTGGAGGCAAGGTCCGTGATGATCAGGGTGTTGGTAGGCTTGTAGGCCATAATGGAGCTGTTACGGGAGATGAGCGGAGCAAAGAGCTTTTTCAACTCCGTGGGGTCGGCGTAGCGAAGGGGGACCAGCTGGGTGACGATATGGTCGGAGTGGTCCACCGCCTCGGATTTCAGCCGTGTGACAACGCTCTTCTTCTGCGCTTCTCGGGCCGGTACGATCTTCACCAGCGTCCCAGAGGGGATGGCGGAGAACCCGTAGACATCCAGCACTGACTCAAAGACCTGGTACGCCTCTTCCAACGAGACCTGCCCCGGCGAGATGATGGTCACCTTGCCGGAGACTTTGCGATCGATGATAAAGTTCTTCCCCGTGATCTCACTGATGAACTTGATGAAGACCTGAATATCCACATTGTTGAAATCGATGGAGACGGTCTCCCCTGCCGAAGCCTGGGGTTCCTGGGCCCCCACCGGCACCACCAGAAACCACGCGAGAAGAATCCCTGCCAGTGCACATACCGCAAAACGTCTCATTACCGTTCTCATACTCATCCTTAGTCCGATCCTTTTGGTGCCGCTATTCAATGGTGTACTCAATGGTCTGAATCTGGCCCATTCGCTTGATCTCAAGCTGAACCTCACTCGCCGATTTCAGGTTCCCGTAAAAGGACATGGCGTCATCCACCGATTCAATTTTCTGGCCGTCCACCCCGACGATGATATCGCCGTTGCGGATACCCATTTTGCGGAAAATCGAGTCGCTTTTAATACCGCTCACTGCCATCCCCTCCGGCTGTCCATTGCGATAATGGGGACGTATCCTCACATCTTTCATAAGACTGCTGATATTCGTCATTGCATCGTTGATCGTGTCACGTTTCAGGTTCACCTTTTTCGTGATGGCCGGGCCCCTTGCCCCCTGGGGACGACTGCCGGAAGAGCTGACACCGGCAGATGACGGGGCACCTTTCTCCTTCTCCATCATCAACACCTCGTCCCGGCCTTTGTAGCTCATCACCACGCGATCCCTTAAAACCAGCTTGATGATGGCCTGCTGAACCGTGTCGCCCACCCCGTAGAGGTCCTGTTTCCGGGTGGTTTCATCCTCAATGATGGCCCAGGAGACGGTCTCCCCGCCCCCGGACACCGTTCCCCAGAGCTTCAGGCGCAGCCGGGTCTCGGTGAGGCTCTCCACATCAATGGCCACAGCCTCCTTTTTCACCACGAGGGTGGGATCGGCAAGGTCAAATAGATTTCGGGAGACGATGTCGTCATACTGCGAAAGGGCGACCTGCTGCCTGGTTCCCCTGGGGCCTGTCACGGCGATAACACCGCGCTCACCGTGCTTCTCGGGCAGGACGACCCGGGAGGTCACCGCCTGATAAAAGAGATCCACGGCAAGGGCGGAGATCACCGTCAGGAGAAGAAGATTAAATGCTGTAAACACTCTGTCCGTCATAAACAATCCACCCAGTCTTTATAAATGATGGCCTCGCAAAAAAGTCGTGCGGGCGTCTGTGGCTGCTCCGTAAATCAGAAGAGCCTCCGGCGGCCCTGCCGGGGGCCAAACTTTTACCTGTTTTCAAAAGGACGGGTTTGACAAACAGGTTTTGCAGCAGTCTTTCTTCTCCCCCTGAGGAAAAGAAAGACTGTTGCAACCAGAAAGCTTTCGGGCCTCATTTCAAAAGGCGGCCAGTCGGAGTGGTTCCGGCTAAAATCAACCCCGCTCCAAAGATCCATTCGGCCTGTTTTTCGAAAAATGAAACGGGTTGTTCCATGTCCCCCCCACGCGAATGCCCTGGCAGTGCCTCAGCTCACGACGCACTTCACGCATTCGCCATAGGGTTTGCAGGTGCCCCCACCTGCCCGCCGGAGGCATAGCTGAATAGTCACCCTCATTTCAATGACACCTTGGGATTTCCAAGGGTCCCGGTGATACGAAGGGGAATACGCCCCCGCTTCAACAGTTTCGGGTCCACAAGCATGGCAAGGGGGACCCGATCGCTGAGAGTCTTCACAAAGTCGGGGTCGGGGTTCACGGTTCCGTTTACATTGATACGGCTCGATTCAAGGCGCTTGGACAATGTCAGGCTTCCCCTCAGCTCCGCGTCCACCTCGGTTCCGTCCACATGCACACTGCTGATGGTCAGCTTGCGCCCCTCCACCTCCACCTCGGCAGTCACCGAGGCAAATGTCAGTTTCTCCACGGGAATGATGGGATCCTTGATCCCCACCGTCACATCAGTCAGCCTGATCTGACCCGTTCCGGTCACCTCCTTGTCACGGGAGAGCTCCAGGGTACCGTCCCCACGCCCTGAAAAAACAAGGTCAACTGGCAGGCGTCCTTTGATAAACGGTGACAAGGTGGCAAGATCCACATCCTCCATCTCCCCTGTGATCCTGTTCCAGGCAAGCCCTTTGTACCGAACCCGCACATCGGCCTCAACGCTTCCCCCGAAAAGGGAGGCCTTCACGCCGACTCCCGGACGCGGGGTCACCAGGGTCAACCAGGAAGGGGTCAACCGAATATCCCGGGCCGACACCGGCGGCAAATCCGGCACCCCCAGGGCAAGCCCCTTCACCGACAGTCCAAGGGGCAAGGCCAGCCTCACCCCTTCCACATTCACCGAAACATTGCCAACCTTTCGATCGGTGTGGGCTTCGATCAATGCCTCGGCAAACTCCCCCGGAAAGAGAAGCCAGAGAAAAAAAAGCAGGGATGCCAGGGTCCAGAGGCTGTAGAGAACACGTTTATTCATCAGTGGTCCAATTCTTTGGTGGTTCCATGGTTACAGGGTCACGGTTTCGATGGAGATCACCGCCGTCATCAGCTTGCTCTTTTCGATGCGCGTCAGGGAGATACCCCGGACACGAATCATATCGCCTGCGGTCTCCACACGATGGAGAAAAGCCGTCAGTTCAGCCTGTGCCAGATCCACCACCTTCATCTCCACCACGGAGAGGTTTACCCTGCCGTCGCGGCTCTTCACCGAAGAGGGTTTCATGTAGCTCACCTTGGAGCGAATGCCCGAAACACCGGCCACATCATCCAAAAAAGCATAGAGGGTTTCACCGGGCTTCAAAGGGCTTGAGGCCGACGTGACTGACCCTTTGAGCCTCCGATACTCCTGCTGCAGGGTCTCCATCTTCTCGAGTTCGGCCACCCTGACGGCCAGAAGTCGGCTCTCCTTTGACGCATCGCCAAAAAGCGTCAGAACAAGGGCCCTCCCGCTTAAAATCAAAGCCAGAGCCAGGGCCAAACCCAAGGCCCCCTTCTCCCGGGTGCTCAATCGTTCAAACCATACCATCATGGGGCCTCCTTGCCCGAAAGGGCTATCACCACCTTAAACTGGAACCTGTCTCCCCCGCTCTCCTTGCTGGAGGAGGCGATGGTAACCCCTGTAAACAGAGCACTCTTTTCCAGGGTCCCCTTCATGGTATCGATGGCACCGAAATCTTCGGCAAGTCCCGACACGGTGAGCTTTCCCTTGGAGAGGGTCAACCGCGTGAGGGTGACTTTCAGGTCTTTGGGCAGCGTGGTTGAAATAGCCTTGAGAATATCGATTACCCGCACCCTGGAGGCTCCCTGGCCGGCGTAAACCGCTTCTTCCTTTGCCACGCGCACCTTGCCCTCCATGGATCGCAAGAGCACACCTGCGGCCGGAGCGCGTTTGTCACCGGCGAAGGTGGAGAGGTAAAGACCGGTCATCTGCGTTTCAACAGCAGCCAGGCGCCGACTCGTCTCCTGAACCCCCACCACAGCGCGCGCCGTCAACAACACAAGCAGCACCAACAGAAGCGCCCCCGTGGAGAGGACCCGCCCTTTGTGTTTGCCGATAAATTCCGCCGGTGCAAACCCCTGCCGCCAGAAAACAGGGTGTTTCCAACCGGAAAGGGCCGAGCAGGCCACAGCAAGGGCCGCGTCATAGGGTCCCTCTTCCCACTGGGGCTTCAGCTCCTCTTCGAGGACGGCTCCGGTGGCGGCAAGAAGCCGGGCGCGCTCCACGGGCAATTCCCCCAAGGGGGTTGCAAGGGAGTCGGGTAAGGTCTCCCATCCCGATGCAAGAATCTTTTCAGGCGCCATCCAATGCCCTTCTCGCTCGGAAAGGGCCACCAGGGTCTGCCACACCTCACGGGTCAGGGTTTCCACGCCGTCGTCGGCAGGCAGGGCAAAGGACCTCAAAAACATCAGTTGCCGTTCTGAAACCACTGTCAGGGTGCAGGTTCGGTTCACCCGCTCCAGGGCAAGGAAAAAAGCCCCTTCATTTCGGGCAAGGGTCAGGGCCGAGGCAACAGCGGACGGGGCAAGCACCATGGGCTCCATGCCGGCGTTCTTGAACTGAAGCCGCCGACCGTCAAGTTCATCCCCTTGGCCGATGAGGGCAAGAATTTCAGAATCCCCCTCCCCCACGGCCCGGCTGTCCCAGGTCATGCGAAGACCCTCTAAGGGCATGGGCAACGTGGGTTCCAGCTCAAAGGGGAGTGCCTTGTCGATGGTTTTTGCGTCCCGAAACGGCAAACGCGCCCGCCGAACCACCATCTCTTCGGCCGGGAGCACAACGGCATACTTCTCGCCCCGATCGGAGAGCGTCCCCCCCAATGCAGCCAAAAGCTGCGAATCATCGGCTGAGGCATCCGCCTCGGAGGAGAGCTCGTCGCGGCGCACCCGGTGGCAGGCCGTCACCCGCAACGCGCCGGACTGCCGCTCCACCGTAACGGCTGCGGCCCCCTCTTCCGTGATCTCTATTCCCGTCAGTTTCACACGCACCCCAATCGTTCATGGTCTATATAGTTTGGATTGAGCCGAGCCTCCGGCGGCAAGGTGTGCCACCTTGAAGGCAGGTTGCGGCTGCGCTTTGCCCCTCATTCCTCGGGTCAAACCACATCCGCCTTCAACACGAAATGCGTTCAATGACAGGTTTCAAAACCTGTTTATTGAACTTTTTCCCAACACGCTCCGCGGAAAACACCACGACCCTGTTACACGTCCTGCCAGGAGATCACGGTGAGTTTTTCTCCGTCACGTGTCACCACGGCATGGATCATCACGGCCCCCTGGCCGTCTGAGGCCCGCGCCGTGATGGAAAACACAGTGGAATCTGTCCGGAGCATCTCTTTTTTTATGCCGTTGTTTTCACAACCGGGGCAGGTGTTGTACCACTCACCGTCCAGGGCATGCAGAAACCCCTCCTCGGCCTTTTCAGCTCGATACTCGAAGATCGATGTGGCAGCCATCTCCTTGTCCATGTCCGACAGGCTGTCGGGCATCAGGGCAAAAAGCACAGGCAGATCCGCGGTGTTGATGTTGATCCTCCCCGGAAAGGTGAACTTCCGCACCGTCTCGCCATCGTCTTTGGCCTGGGCCGTCTCCGCCCCGTAAACCGTCAAAAGATCCAAAAGGCGGTAGCCGTACTCTTCCCGAGTGAGCAACTCTTCGTCCATGCCCTTGATTCGCACCAGCTCGCCCAGGTGGTGCAGGGGACCATTGCCGCAGGGATAAGGGGTTTCCAGGTTGAGATAATAGTCGTCCTCCGCACCGGACAACCCCGTGGAGGCGTCACCGTCGCCGTAATCAAGCCAGTCCTTCATCGCGTTGATGATGCCGGCATTCTCCCCAAGGCTCTCAAGATCCTCATCGCTCTTATTCACGAAGTTGAAAAACCGGTCCCAGAAAGCCTTCTGGTCGGCATTAAACTTCTTTCCGTCCGGGTATTGAACAAGGGCATTCACCTGCACTTTTCCCAGCTCGTCGGCGATGAGAAGGTCCAGGGTGCCACGTTCGAATTCAAGGGAGGAGATGAATGTTTTGAGCTTCTCCTCATCCGCCCAGGCATCCTGAACGGAGTCGGTCCCCCCCTCTTTGCCGTCCTGGGCAAGAAAAGCCATGCCGATATGGATACCCGAAACAGCTGTGGCCCGGAGTTCTGAGGCAATGGAAGCGGTACCTGAAGCCTTCAGCTCCCGCCGTGAGTGGCGGTTCACTTCGGTCACCAGCACAAAAAGGGCCAGCATCATGGCCAGGGTGGCCAGGAGCACCACGCCCCGCTGGTTGGAAACAGATCCCCCCTTATCCATCAAGGGCCTCCTTTCGCACACTTCGAAGGAGGAAAAGGGTCTCCAGGGACTGGCCGATCCCCTCACCCCGGGAGAGGGTCACCTTGACGGCCACGGGGGTGGCCCGACCATAGGTGTCGTTCTCGGAATCCCACGTGTCCTGTTCCTGCCCCTCGGCATCGATACAGACCACTTTGAAAGAAGTCGCCTGCTTCATCATCACCGGGTGCGCCTCGGCCCGTTCAAAGGGGTCATGGAAAAAGAGCCGGTCCGACCGGCGAAGCCGGAGCTCCCCCTCATCATCCGTAACAAAGTAGACAATCTCGGCGATCCCGCCCAGCGAGCCGCCGCCAAAGGGGAGATGGTTAAGGGAGGTGAAGCGAAGAATGCTCATCTCCTCGCCGCCCACCATCTCCCTTGCCACGGTAAACCGATAAGGGTCTTCATCATCATTGGAATCGCCAACACTGTAGAGAGGGTCCTGAACCACGTAGAGGGCTTCAAGGTCCCGACCGATCCACCGGGCCGCATCCCCCAGAGCCAGGCTGTCGCGCCCACCCTCTTCCAGTGCTCTGGCTCCCCTGGTAAGCTGGCTGAAGGCCGTGCCGATGGTGGCCATCACGAGTCCCATGATCGTCACGGCCACGAGAATTTCCACCAGGGTAAAGCCTTGATCACGTGAGAAAGCCGTCATGGAGCCTCCGTCACAAAGAGATAGTGGGTGACGCTGTAACGACGGCCGCCCCCTTCCTGAAACACCTCGAGCCTCACCCTTGTAAGCCGTTTGACCACCTCTTCAAACTCTTTGTTCTCTACCTTTGACGGGGTCAGACGCCACCTCCATCCGGGGTAATCGTCTCCGAAGTCCCCTTCGTCGCGGGAAACATCAGCTGGATCCTTTGCCCACGCGCTCTCTTTTAAGGAGGAGAGAAAAGCGGCCTGCTGCTTGAACCGCGCCTCTTCCGAGGCGGCGACGGATTGAAGAAACAGGCTGTAGACAGCAAAAAAACCGATGGAGAGAATGGAGACTGCGATCATCACCTCCAGAAGCGTAAAGCCCCGGACGTTTTTCGCCCTTTGGGTCCTGTCAGAAAATGTCGCCATGGTCCTCCACAATCTCCACCTGGGAAAGAAAGGGTTCCACCACAAGCAACAGCCTCTGCTCATCACGCACCAGAAGAATTTCAGCCCTGTCCGAGTACCCCCTCGGATAGAACCGCACCATCGCCTCCGCGGACGACTCGCCGCCGGAAGCGTCATGGCCGGGCAGATCCACCACCATATCCTGCGGAAGCGAAAGCCCATTCTTCCGGGCCTCTGCCGAGGCCTTTTCATCCATGGAAGACTCCTCCACCCATATTTCACCGGTATCCGAGGCGATATGGAGACGGTACTCTTTGTGGTCCGTCAGGGCACGCTGCTTTAAATCCTGAACAGTTGAGGCAATGAGCCGCGCCACTTTTTTGGATGGGTCTGTAAAAATATAGGAGTCGAGGCTGGGAAGTGAGAAAAAAAAGAGAAGAGCCAGGATGGATATCACCACCACCAGCTCCAGAAATGTGAACCCAGCCTCGTTTCGGCGCAGGGGGGTACCCGGCCCTAAGCCTGGTATACCCCGCCCTGCCGGCTCCAGCCCGGAATTAATGTGAAACATCCTTCTCCAATTCCATCGACGCATGCGCGTTCCCCGGCAGGTTAGGGTCTCGGTCGGAAATAATTATACAACAACCCTTTCCGGCCGTTTCCACACTGCTGCTCCATTCAACGTTTTATATAGCAATGCTTCATGTTGCCGGTTACACCGACGTGTATAATCTTATTTTCCGAGGCCCTTATTCGATGTCCCAGTTATTGATATCTTTGTCGTTGCCTTCGCCCCCAGGAATGCCGTCAGCTCCGTAAGAGGAGAGGTCCACATCCCCGTTGGAACCGGGGG